>TARA_R110002073_G_scaffold115759_5_pt1 | contig 24516 bp, 14 predicted proteins | sample TARA_R110002073 | Tara Oceans TARA_R110002073 (sample SAMEA4397174) | marine metagenome | biome: Polar Biome; feature: [DCM] deep chlorophyll maximum layer (ENVO:01000326); material: water (ENVO:00002006), including particulate matter (ENVO:01000060) such as... | depth 40 m | reverse complement strand
GGCGTCCGCGCTGCGACAAATTTTGTGGACTGGTTCTAGCCCGTCGCAGTAGTTGACAATCACCAGGTCCGCTAAACCGTCTGCGTCCAAATCCGCGATCGCGGCACTTGTCGACCAGGTCGACGCATTGCGGTCGCCCAAACGCTCGCTTGCATCAGCAAAGGTGCCGTCGCCGTTGTTGACCCACAACGTGTTGGGGCCATAGTTCAACACCAAGATGTCGGAAAATCCATCTTCGTTGACATCACCGATCGCCACGCCTTGCCCAAAGCCTCGATCATCGGCCCCCGCCTGAATCGACACATCGGAAAACCGACCACCGAGATTTCTGATCAACCCGTTGGCGGCCGAATCGAATTTGCCCGGTGTTCCGCCAGCGGCGGCTAAGTAAAGATCAACCCAACCATCGAGATCGAAATCGATCGCCCCGCCACCACATCCGACCGTTTGATAGAACATCACCCCCGGCCGGTCCAAATCATCACCGGTGCGTCCAAAGAATTCCAAACCACGCTGGTTTGCTTCGTCGACCAACGCCAACGTTTCCGCTTGACCTGCACGCGGCATCGAAGGGGCCCCCGACGACGTGGGCGACAAGCCGTTTTTGATCGCAGCACGATCTGGGGCAACCAATTGCGGCAGCGGCAAATCACTCAAATCGAGCGTCAGCTCAGGGTGCAACGTCAAACTTTGCCAAGACGTGTCCTTGCGAAGCGCGGCGATGATTGATTGACGTACTTGTTTCACCGGAACATCGTCGTCGTCCGCCAAAGTGGTGGCTAACGCAGCCCATGCCTCGGCTTCCCAAAGTCGCCCGAGTTGCTGCAACGTGGTGGCAATCTCGATCGTCGTGCGGCGATCCGGATGATCACGCCTCGTCATCGATGTTTTTAATTCAGCTAATCGGCTGAGCTGAACCGCCCGATTTTCGATCGCGGTGATCGTCTCGGCGTCCAGACGACCGGTTAAATCCTGTAACCGCCTAAGCGACGTACTGAATTTCACCCACGCCTGGCGAACATCCGCATCGCAACGAGTTGCTTCCCAATACGCCCGCGTTGCTTCCGCATCGTGTTGCTGCGATCTTGCCAAATCTCCGATGGCGATCCAGTAATTTGGATAGCGATCGATGTCGTCACCGTGGGTTATGGCCAGTTGAATCAAGTCGCTTTCGCGTTGCTGAGCGAACAACACACGGCACTGAAACGATAGCGCCGGGGCGTAATCCGGATGGAAGCGGAGACTATCCTGCAACCGTAACGCCGCGTCCTCCATACTGCCAAGATCGTATTGAATCTTCGCTTCGGCGATCATCGGACGATGATCCTCTGCGTGACGCCGTGCCATCTCGGTCAATGGATCTGCGGTCTCGGTGCGAGTTTCGCTACTGCATAGTGCCAACAACAATGGCAAATCAAATTGGCGATGACGAACCAGAAAGCGTCCGTGCGGGATGCCATGAACGTGATCTTCGACGCCGGTGTAAAAATTGAACAACATCCGCCGCATCGCGTGTTGTTGCGGATGCCGATCAATACACTCGTCAAGCAGATCGATTGCGTCGTAGACCCGTCCGGTGACAGCGAGAGTTGCAATCGCTTGTTGTGTCCGTGGTACGTTCTCGAGTGACTCGGCACGACAGGCGTCGATCATCAGATCGCCAGCCAAATGCGGCTTCTGGTTTTCCAATGCGACGCGAGCTACCGACGCGATCGCGTCAGCGTCTCGCGGATAACGCGATAGTACGACGGGAGACAACTCCCATGCCTTCGCCCAATGTTGGCCGTCAATCGCGTCATTCAGCGATTGCAGCGAGTCAGAAGCTTGCTGTGAAGCAGTGGACCGCTGTGAACCGGAGGACTGCAGTGAATCCGAGCCCAACCGCAAATCAGCGTCACTTGACCGATCGCAGCCGCTGATTAGAAGCAGCCAGAGCAGCGTCAGCCGAATGATCATCCGAGACAACCAAGGGTGTGCGGCAGAGAGTCGATCCGCTAGAAATATCATAGAAAAAACCTCGTCAAGTCCCGACGAGTCATCGGTATCACGAGGTGGAAGCGAAGCGGGTCACCGCTTCGAACAAAGTACCCATCGGTGGCACGACAGGGCGAGGCGTCATAACACGCCCTGTCGACCATGCGATCCCGTTTCGCCTTTATTGGCTACGATCCCCTTTTCTTGATTCGGCCATCGATTTAGCGTAGTCGGAATCTCGAGCGTCAAGCTGTGCTTGGATTTCAGGCGTCGGGCCGCCCACGATTGTGGGAGAATCCGAATCGCCGCAGCCGGTGATGGTCAGCGTTCCGAGGAACAAAGCGGTGCAACAAAGTTGCGTCAATGGAATTTTCATGATTTGTTATTGTGTCGAGTGGGAAGTTTGAGAACAGTGAAAGCGGCGTGCAAAATTGATTGCCGCCTCGTGCAACCGAGGGTTGCACGAGAAAACTTGGGGTGCCGATCGGCGGATTAAAATTCGCTGACCGTCTCTTTGCTTGCTCGCGTGCCAAGCGCCCCCCACAATCCGTAAGGACTCTTTGAACCGGGAGCAGAAATCCCGGTTCGGCTGAATTCAACCATGTGAGCTTCTTGGTTACCCGATTCGATCGAATTGGTAATGAACTTGATCGCACCGTCGCCCATCAACACATGACAACCACCTTGGTGGCGACTGCTTGGGGGTGCAATACCTTCTTGTCCAGGCCATTCGCCTTGGTAGCACAGCGTGCTATTGGGCGGCAGGATGGTCATCATGCCGGTGTGCAAGTGCTCACCCGTCATCCATTGGTAACCACGACCGTAGATGGAACCGTGTGCCTTGATGATGGTATTTGTACCAGAGGCCCAGAATCGAGGACGTTGGGCATCGACCGATCCGTCGGTTCGACAAATCGACGGAGTCGCTTTGACCGCCTTGAAGATTGCCGCATCGGTCGTGATGTCACGATCGCCCAGATCCGTATTGATCTCGCCGGCAATGATCGTATTGGACAGTCCGTCCAAAATATCCCGAAATGCCATCTTTTGGTGCACCACAAAGGCGCCCCGTTGTCCCGCACGGCACCATTCGGCATCGCCGGTCGTGACGACCAATGTTTGATTGACCGCGCCCGATTCGGCTTTGGAGAAGGAATCGCCGAGGCAACATGCATAGTTGGTGCGTCCCATTCCTGGCAAGCCTGTGCCGGGGTCCGAAGGACAACGGAAACTTGGCAATTGGGTCATCCCCGGTGGATAGGTATAGTTGCTGCCGGGCTTGGGCCCCATCGCGGTCCACGATGGCGTTCGAGGCACAAGTCCACCAGCCGCACTGAGTTCAAAACCAAGCGGATTGGAGATCTGTTCCCAAATCGCTTGCTGCTCGACAAAGGGCGTGATCGGAACAAGCCAACTGAGTTGACTTTGAGTGGTCACACTCGTTCCGTCCCACCAAGCCCCAGTGGTGGGGTCCAACCCGGTCCCGGTTTTCTGCTTCGGCAACTGGTTGTACGCGGAGTGGTAATTGTGAACCGCAAGCCCAATTTGCTTGAAGTTATTGCTACAGCTCATGCGGCGAGCCGCCTCGCGAGCCGCTTGGACTGCTGGCAGCAGCAGACCAACTAACACGCCAATGATCGCGATCACGACGAGAAGTTCGACGAGCGTGAAGCCCGACTTGGAAGTTTGGGGACGGAACATAATAAGATAGCCTTTGGAAAGAAAAGAGAGAAAACACAACTGTGTTTTCAACTTGAGACACTTCGTAACATTTACTTTTTGTCGAAGCTCACTGATCACCCATGGATGCAACCGCGGGCGATGAGGAAGCCGGGGGGCTTTTTAACTTGGACCTCCTCGCCAGGGGCGTTGTAGGGATGATTGTGAGAAAACGAAGACGGGTTCATGAACGAAACATGCCGCAAAACCGGCCAATAGACGACGGAGTAAGGAGCGAGTCTTCATCGCAATACCCTCGCTACCGATTCGCGACATTTCAGTTCGGCCTGTAACTTTGGCAGCACGCAGGGTTTGCCTTGCATTAATTGAACGAGTCCCGCGGCGGCGGCCGCTCCCATCTCCGTTCCCGGTTGTCGGACCGTGGTTAGCGGCGGAGTCACATAAGCCGACTCACCCTGGTCATCAAACCCGACAATAGACACATCCTCGGGCACACGAATCCCATGCCGCTGCAAAGCCAGTCTAGCGCCATAGGCAACCATGTCATTTGCACAGAACACCGCAGTGAAGGATTTACCCCGCATCAACAGCGAACTGATCCCGACGATGCCCGACTGTGCCGAGAAGTCTCCTTCGAGCACCAAGCCCGGATCGAGCTCGATGCCCGCGTCGGCGAGCGCTCGTGCGTAGCCGTCGAATCGCCGCATCGCATCCTGATGCTGCTTGATCCCTTGAATGATCGCGATGTCGCGATGCCCAAAATCAATCAGGTGCTTTGTCGCATCGTAGGCGGCGCCGACGTTGTCGATATAAACACATTGGTTTTCCCAACCAGGTATCTCTTTGCCGACGACGATCGTTGGCAGCCGTTCTTTTAATTCACTCAATTGTTGCTCAGGAAGATCACCGCCCAGCAGCAACAACCCATCCACTTTTCGTCCCAGCACCGCTCGGATCACTTCCAATTCAGTGCTCTCTTCCCACTGACCGTCAACGAACAGCGGCGAGTAACCGGTTCCGGCAAAGCCTTGAATCACGCCTTGCATGATCATGTCGTAAAACGGGCTGCCAATTTTCTGTGTCACCACGCCCACCGTCATCGAACGCCCGCTGGCGAGACTGCGAGCGAACGCGTTGGCTTGATAGCCAAGCGACTCCATCGCCTCGAGCACAACTTTGCGTGTCTGCTGATTAACCACCGACTTGTCGTTCAAGACACGCGACACCGTACTCTTGCTGACGTTGGCTCGTGCCGCGATGTCGCTGATGGTGGTTCCGTTGAGTTTCATGTGGGCTCGCTTCGTGTAAGACTTCTGCAACCGGTTTCATTAAATCTACGCACCTACCCCCATACACTGCAACCGGTTTCTATGAAGTTTTCGCAAAACCCCGTTTTCGTGACGTGTTTCCGAAATCTTATTGCAACCGGTTTCATTCGTTGTTACGGTAACGTTCCAGAAGGGCTGAATCGACGCCGGTTGACTGCAACCGTGTCACTTATCACTGGTCTTTCTCGCTTTTCACCTACTGGATGACTGTGCCCGTGACTGCGATTGAACCCACCGAAAGTCCTGGAATCGCCACAAAACCCCCCGGCGAGGGTGCGATCCAAGGCCCGGTTTCGTCGGACCCTCAAAGCGACCAACCGCTCAGCGTGGGTGAAAAACTGGGTTACGGTGTGGGGGACACTGCATCGAACCTGTACTGGAAAACGTTCGAATTTTTCCTGGTCTACTTCTATACCGACGTGTTTGGCTTGACGGCCAAGTCGGCGGGCACGCTGATGTTGGTGACCCGGATTTGGGACGCGATCAATGATCCGTTGGTCGGTTACCTTGCCGATCGCACACGTACAGCGTGGGGACGATTTCGGCCCTATTTAGTTTGGATGGCCGTCCCTTTTGCCATCACGGGGATGATGACGTTCTACACGCCGAATCTCGGCCCCACCGGAAAATTGGTTTACGCCTACGTCACGTACACCTTGGTGATGATGGCCTACACCGCGATCAACATTCCGTACGGAGCGTTGATGGGAGTGATCAGTTCGGATTCGATCGAGCGGACGAGCGTTTCGACTTACCGGTTTGTGGCTGCGTTTTGCGGAGGCATTGTTGTCCAGTACTGCACGTTGGGGATGGTTCGCTACTTTGGTGGCACCGAAACCGCCGTCATCGATGGCGTGGCGAAAGAGGTCGTCATCAATGAACAAATGGGCTTTTTCTGGACGATGGCAATCTTTTCGGTTGCCGCAGTGATCCTGTTTTTGATCACGTTTGCCACCACCAAAGAACGAGTGCAACCGGCAGTCGCGATGAAGTCGACCTTCCGTGCCGACTTGCGGTTTGTGCTGACAAGCCTTCGTGTCCATCAAGTGATGTTAGGCGGATTGGCTCTATTGGCATGTTTAGCCACCGCGTTTTCGCCAACGACGTTGTTGCCCATATTGGGCGGTTACGTGTTGTTGAGTCTGGTGTCGTTGGCGGTACGCCAAGTGGCGCTACATCGCTTCGACGATGTCACCGAGGCATCCACCTTGGAAATGGACTTTAACGATTTGATTTCCAATCGTCCTTGGATGGTTCTGTTTGGATTTGGGCTGTTGCAACTCTCTGGCTTGTTTGTTCGCGGCGGTGCCATTTTGTACTACTTCAAGTACTACTGTGGCGACGCCTCGCTCGCTCCGATGTTTTGGGTCTTGGGCAGTTTTGCTGCGATCGCCGGGATGTTGTTAACCAAACCGCTCACGCGAATCTTTGGCAAAAAGAACCTGATGATTGGGATGAATGCCGGAGTCGCCGTGCTGACGGCCTGCTTCCTGTTTCTTGAACCGGACCAGATTAAAACGATGTTTACGTTGCAAATTGCCGCGTCGTTCATTGGCGGACCGGTTCCCGTGTTGTTGTGGGCGATGTACGCCGACACGGCGGACTATTCCGAGTGGCGTGGAGGTCGACGCGCCACCGGGCTTGTTTTCGCCGCCGCCACCTTCTCACAAAAAATGGGCTGCGCCGTTGGTGCTGCGATGACGGGATTCGCACTGGATTATTACGGTTATCTGCAACCTCTGTTAGGCATTGAGCAATTACAAACGTCCACGACGCTCGCAGGTTTGCGAATGATGATGAGCGTGATTCCTGCGATGTTCCTATTATCGGCCGCAGCATGTTTGCTTTTGTACAACATCAACCAACCGCTTTCGGCGCAAATCGAGCGTGAATTGCAAGCGAGAAGATCAGAGGACTTGCAATCGGCATAACACGCTTTTCGCGTCGGCATGGATCGTCCAATGCCCTAGACACTTAGTTCGCCAGTCGCACTCTTTTCACAGCAGATTCCGTCTCCCTTCTATCACTGTTTCAATATGACTTCTCTCCACTCCCCTGCGATCACGCGGCCTAGTGTCTCGGGACAATACGTCCAGCTCGAAGGAGCAACGTGGTACAAGATCACCAACAGCCACTTGATGCCCCCGTTCTTCATGAGCGCGGTGAGTTCCAGCGACCACTGGATGTTCATTTCCAGTCGCGGGGCATTAACGGCGGGCCGGCAGAACCCCGACTCGGCGCTTTTCCCGTATTACTCGTCTGACAAGATCGCCGACACCGCCGCCCATACCGGGCCCAAGACGTTGTTGCGTGTTTTGCAAGACAACCACTGGGTGTTGTGGGAGCCGTTTTCGACCGCGCCGATCCGTGATGGTGGGCGGTCCCAAAACCTTTACAAAAATTCATTTGGCAATCGCATCCTGTTCGAAGAGATTCATCATTCGCTCGGCATTGCGTTTCGCTACGTCTGGACTTCGGGTCACCATTTCGGATTCATCCGCCGCTGTGAGCTGGTCAATCTGAACGACGGTGCGGTGCAAGTCGAAGTGACCGATGGGCTGCAGAATTTGTTGCCAGCGGATCTGGGAAAGGATTTCCAGCTGCGTTACAGCAATTTGGCCGACGCCTACAAGAAAAGCGAACTGCTTTCCGATGCGGGCTTGGGATTGTATTACCTCAGCTCCATTCCGACCGATCGCGCCGAACCTAGCGAAGGACTTCGTGCGACCGTGGCTTGGCAACATGGATTGGATTCGCCAGCAATTGCACTGAGCGATACTCAACTCGAGCAAGTCCGCAACGGCGCCGATCTGGTTTCTGAGCACGAGGTGCGGGGACGCCGAGGTGCATTTTTCGCATCGAAACGGCTTGAACTGCAACCGCTTGATCCTGTGCGGTGGAGCATCGTCGCGGATCTGAATAATGACCACTGCGACGTCATCAAACTGCAGCACCGTTTGACCGCCAGCGGAGATGTCGCCGCCGCGTTGGAACAGGACACTTCGGCCAACGAAACGCAACTCCTTAAAATCTTGTCTGCTGCGGATGGCCGTCAACTTGGGGCGAACCAACTGCGTATCCAACGTCATCAATCCAATGTGTTATTCAACGTGATGCGGGGTGGACTACCCGCCCATGGATACGAGATCAACACCACCGATTTCCACGCCCACGTGCAAGGCGCGAACCGCGTCGCGGAACAGCGTAACGCGACCCTATGGGACGATTTACCGAAGTCGATCTGCATGGACGAACTGCAATTACGAATCGCGGAAACCAAAGATCCTGATCTGATCCGCATCGCTTCGGAATACTTGCCGCTGTACTTCAGTCGTCGGCATGGTGACCCCACACGGCCATGGAACACCTACTCGATCGACGTTCGATCCGAGGACGGATCCGAGAAACTGAGTTACGAAGGAAATTGGCGAGATATTTTTCAAAACTGGGAAGCATTAGCGGTCGCGTATCCTCATTTCGCGACCAGCATGGTGTTTCGCTTTGTCAACGCATCGACCGCCGACGGCTACAACCCCTACCGCATCACCAAGGACGGATTCGATTGGGAAGTCCCCGATCCCAACGATCCATGGACTAACATCGGATACTGGGGTGACCATCAAATCATCTACTTATTGAAATTGCTCGAACGCTGCCGAGCGATGACTCCGGTCCAGCTAAACGCGTGTCTGTTACAACCGTACTGCACGTACGCTGACATTCCTTACCGCATTCGCCCCTATGAACAAATTTGTCGTGATCCTCAAATCACGATCGATTTTGATTTTGAACATGCTGTCGAGATCAACCAACGTGTCAATTCCATTGGAAGCGATGGTAAACTGCTTTGGGGCGACGATGGCGAACCCTACCACGTGGGGCTGATTGAAAAGCTGCTGGTTCCAGCGCTCACCAAACTCACGAATTTTGTTCCTGAAGGAGGCGTTTGGCTAAATACCCAGCGGCCCGAGTGGAACGATGCCAACAATGCATTGGTCGGTCGAGGATTGTCGGTCGTCACAGCGTGTTACCTTCGCCGCTATCTGACGTTTCTAATCGATTGGTTCAGCAATCCGAGCGATGATCTGCCTAAAACGACACCAATATCCCAATCGGTGTGCCGGTTAGCCGAGGCGGTCAAACGCGTTTTGCAGCAGCACGCCGATGCGTTTGATGGCGTGATTCCGGACGATCGCCGCAAACAAATCCTCGATGCGCTGTCGATCGCCGGCGAGGACTATCGCGACCAAGTGTATCGCGGTGCGATTTGCAACGAACAAGAAGAGGTGACCTTGGCGTCGTTGGTTGACCTGTTTCAACAAGCACGAACGATGATCGATCACACGATTCGCAGCAACCGTCGCGACGATGGACTTTATCATTCCTACAACTTGCTGCATCTCGAGGACGATTCCGCGTCGCTTTCGCATCTGTACGAAATGCTGGAGGGGCAGGTCGCAGTGCTCAGTAGTGGAATGTTATCGCCTCTGGAATCGCTCGAAGTGCTCGACGCATTGCGGTCCAGCAAAATCTACCGCGAAGATCAGCAAAGTTACATGCTGTATCCCGACCGCGACTTACCTCGATTCCTGGAAAAGAACCGCATCTGTTCAAAAAATGCGTCACGTTCAGCTCTGCTTAAAAGCCTGCTCGCAGACAAGAACGTCGAAATTGTGCGGCAAGACATCCATGGCGATTTGCACTTCAACAGCCACTTTCGCAACGCATCGGATCTGAACCTTGTGTTGGACCGAATACAGCATCACCCGCAATATGGCGAGTTGATACGTCAGGACCGGGCACTGTTAAACGAAATTTTTGAGCAAACCTTTGGGCATCGACACTTCACTGGTCGGTCCGGGACCTTTTTCGGCTACGAGGGACTCGGATCGATCTACTGGCATATGGTTTCCAAGCTCGCTTTGGCGGTCATGGAGCAGTGTATACACATCAGTGACACAACATCGCCGTCTAACTCTGACCTACGGAAGCGATTGCACGCGCACTATCGCGAAATCCGCGATGGGATCGGATTAACCAAGACTCCATCACAATACGGAGCCTTTCCCTCGGACCCCTATTCGCACACCCCACGGGGCGCCGGCGTCCAACAACCAGGGATGACGGGGCAAGTCAAAGAGGACATTCTCTGCCGCTGGGATGAGCTTGGGATCCGCATCGATAAGGGCCAACTCCGCTTTGACCCGGTCTTTTTCGAAACAAGTGAATTGCTTCAAGCGGACGCGGAACTTGTCTATTTCGATGTCCTGCGGCGGCGGATCCACTTGAACGTTTCGTCAGGTTGTTTTGCCATGACGTTGTGCCAGGTGCCGATCATTTATCGCCCCAGCGACCGCCCTGGAATAAGCATCCATTACGCGGACCAGCCGACCGTCCACCGCGAAGAACTGATAATGACCGCTGCAGAGACGGACATGTTGTATCGTCGCCGTGGTGAGATCACTCGCATTGAGCTGACCTTTGTCGCTCCGGCGTGACGCCACGCCTGATTCTTTTTACGTCGTTCCCATCCTCGCAACCGAAAGCTAAAAACCATGATATCTCGAATCACCAGAGTAGCACTTAAAATGACAAGAAAGACAACAAACCGCGTGGTCTGCTTTGCGGCCATCACTTGCATCGGGATCGTCCCGACGATGGGACAAGAGAAAGTCGATCCACAAGCAGCGTCTGCGGGCACCGCAATGAAGTTGGTCTGGCAAGACGAATTCGATGGTGACTCGCTGGACTACGCCAAGTGGGGAGTCGAGGTCAATGCGTTTGGAGGCGGCAATAGCGAGCTGCAGATTTACACCGACCGCTCGGAAAACGTCCGCGTGGAAGATGGCAATCTGGTGATCGAAGCTCGCAAAGATAACGCGGGAATCAGCGGTACCGAGCGTGAGTATTCATCGGGACGTGTGCGGACCAAACATCGCGGCGATTGGAAGTATGGCCGCATTGATGTGCGGGCGAAACTTCCTGAGGGAGCCGGAATTTGGTCCGCGATTTGGATGCTGCCCACCGACGATGCTTACGGCGGCTGGGCTGCCAGCGGTGAGATTGACATCATGGAAATGAAAGGGCAAGAACCCGATCAAGTCTTAGGCACGTTGCATTACGGCGATGTCTGGCCACGCAATGCATACAGCGGAGACAAATACAAACTGCAAAACGGAACCTTTGCAGACGATTTCCATACCTTTTCCGTCGTTTGGAAACCGGGCCAAATCGATTGGCTAATCGATGGCAAGAAGTACCAAACGCAAACCAAATGGAGTAGCACCGGAGGTGAATTCCCGGCGCCGTTTGACCAAGAATTCCACTTGCTTTTGAACGTCGCAGTCGGCGGTAATTTTCTCGGTTCGCCCAACGACTCGACGCCTTTCCCTGCCCAAATGTTGGTCGACTACGTTCGCGTTTACCAATAGCAAAAGCTCAGAAAAGAAAACGCGTCGCCAAGAATGACGACGCGTTTTGTTTTCGTTACGTTTGACGTGAACGCGGTGAAGGATTTCCTAGTAGCTACCTTCGCCAGAAGGTGGTGATCCCAAACCGACGGCAACCATCCACGCTCTGGCGAGCGTAACGACAAGATTGCCCTGCGATGGGCGCCGACTAATTCGCCCCTGTCAATGCACCGCCCCCACCGAGGGCTTGATACGCGTTGACCGTGGCAGCCAATTGCTCTTGCTTGGTGTCGATCAAGACCATCTTAGCCTCCATCATGTCACGCTGAGCCAACAGCACCTCCATGTATTCGGCCCGAGCGTTCTGAAACAACTTGGTTGCACTGTCGACCGATGCTTCCAACGACTCGAGTTGTCGCTTTTTGATCTCAATGCTCTTAGCATAGTTGTCGACTTTGCTCAGCTGATTGACCACTTCGGTATACGCATTTAGCACGGTACGTTGGTAGTCATACACCGCTTGCAGTTGCTGAGCATTCGCACTGCGATAGGCCGCCTTGATTGCCTTTTTGTTGATCAACGGGGCGACCAAGTCTCCGGCGACATTGTAAATCAATGATTCTGGTGTCGAGAACAGGTACCCGGCATCAAAGGCTCGGTAACCCACACCTGCACTGAGATTCAGCGAAGGATAGAAGCGAGCTCTGGCGACTTTCACATCCAACCCGGCCGCTGCCAATTCGCGTTCGGCTTGGCGGATGTCCGAGCGGTTACGCAGCAATTGTGCTGGCACCCCGGCGCTGAGCGTGTGGAGGTCCAAGTCGATGTATTCCACCGAGGATCGCTGGACGGGTTGGGGGTAGCGACCGAGCAGAAAATTAATGCGGTTCTCGGCTTCGACGATCCGCTGCTGGATGATCAGCTTTTCGCTTTGGTTCTTACGCACTTCGGCCAAAAATCGCTGGACGGCCAATTCGGTGCCGCGACCGGCATCCTTCATCTGTTGCGAGGTCTCGAGACTTCTCTGTTGGATCTCGATCGTCTTGTCGAGTGTTAGCAACTGGTTGTCGAGCGCCAACAGCTCGAAATAGTTCTCAGCCACCTCGGCGACCATACGGGTGACGATGTAATTTCGTCCGTCGATTGATCCGAGATAACGTAAACATGCCGCGTCTCTCGCATTGCGAAGTTTACGCCAAATGTCGATCTCCCACGACACGTTGGTCGCAACCAAGAAATCGGGCAATGGATCGGGAAACGATTTGCCGCGAGCATCGAGATGTTCTTCGACAGCCCCTTCTCGCGAATAGGCACTGGATTTTTCAACACCTGCACCGGCGCCAAGCGTGACGAAGGGCAGGTATTCACCGCTTCGGGCCTGAACCTCGTTCGATGCGATCTGGATCTCTTCGTTCAGAATCTTCAGTTCCTGGTTGCCCGTCAACGCTTGGTGGATCAGACCGGTCAGGTAGGGATCGTTAAAGAATTCAAAGCGAGGCACCTGTGACGAATTTTCCCAGTTGGAAATCCCGATCTCCACGGCATCGTAGCCAATCTCCATCGGGTTCGGGCCAACCCCTGATCCGCCCGGCAGATCACTCAAGTAGTCGATCTGATCCTTCACCGGACTCGTGTTGTCCGCTGAGTCATCGGCTTCGTTCAACTTCAGCGCACTTGCCGGTTTGACGAAGCTTGCCAGCTTGAATGGGCCTAACAGGCTTTTCGATTCGCTTGGGGATTCGTCCGCGTCGACGAGATGCTCCGGGAGTGACGACGAATCGCTCTGGCTGACAATATCCGGATCCGCAGCATCTGGAGCCCCAATAGAAGCACTATTGATCCACTGAGTATTCAGGTTGTAGTTTTCTGGCATCGTCGGTCCCGGTTGGGCCCGGCGGAGCGGCGGGACAGAACACGACGGCAATACAACCAGAAAGCTTGTCACGACCGCCGTCGAAATGGCGACGCTCTTAAGCTTGGTATGCGGGAATTTTATTAACAGGTTCATCCGTCTACTCCTTGACGTTCTGATCCACGATCTTCAGCTCGCAGTTGTCGACCACATCCATGTGGACGAAACGCGCAACCACCCAATTTTTGAAAGAGCGTTTCTATCCCGAATTAAGACAACAACCGCTGCCCAATCGGGTCGCTTGATAAAAGCTCTGTCCCCCAAGGCTTGGTTTCGTCAACGACGGACGTTGGCCGGGGGTTTGCCTCGATGGCAAAACCTGCAACAAACTGCGAGCGATCGCCACTGCTTCTTCCTTCGACCGTTGCGACAGAGGGCCTTTATCGGTTGTACGTCTAAACCTCGCAAATTCCCACATAAAAGCGTCCTGGAGCTGCAATTTTTTGCAGTCCATCGCCACTTATTGCCGATGGTCGCCACCGTCGGCGTCCGATTGCGTAGGAGGTATTGAGTTTGGCGATTATGCCGCCTTTATGCCTCGTGTTCGAATCGCTCGCTAAGGGGTTCATCGGTTTCATCTTGCAGTAGTTTTTTACCGTCGGCCAACTTGCCAAAGATGTAATAGAGTCCGGGAATCAACAACACGCCAATTACGGTCCCCACCAGCATGCCGCCGACCGCGGTCGTACCGATCGTGCGGTTCCCGATCGCCCCAGGGCCAGTGGCACGGACCAACGGAATCAAACCGGCAATGAACGCAAACGAGGTCATCAGAATCGGCCGGAACCGCAGTTTCCCGCCTTCGATGGCTGCGTCCTTTAGCGACAATCCATCGTGGCGACGCTGCACCGCGAACTCGATGATCAGAATCGCATTCTTGCCCAGCAGTCCAACCAACATGACCAACCCTATTTGTGCGTAGACGTCGTTGGCTAAGCCCATTGCTTTAAGTAACGCAAAGGAACCGAACAGCCCCACTGGCAACGAAATGATCACCGCCAACGGTAACAGAAAGCTTTCGTATTGCCCCACCAAAACGAGATAAACAAACATCACGACGACCAAAAAGATATAGACAGCCGTGTTCCCTTTTTTGGCCTCGTCATAAGAGAGACCTTGCCAATCGATATCGTAACCGCGTGGCAACACCTCCGCGGCTACTTCTTGAATCGCTGCAATGGCTTGCCCGGTACTGTAACCTTCGGCCGGTGCTCCCTGGATGGCTGCCGTCGTGTACAAGTTGTAACGGCTGATCTCATTCAGGCCCTGCATTTTCTTGAGCTTCATGAATGCCGAGTAGGGAACATTCTCGCCTTTATCGTTCTTGACGAACAGATTCTCTAAGTCTTCGGGATACCGACGAAACTCGGGTGCCGATTGAACATAGACCTTATAGAATTGGCCAAATCGGACGAAACCTTGCTCCCAAGTACTGCCTACGACGATGGAGAGATTCTCCATCGCATCGGCGATCGAAACGCCCTTTTGCATCGCCACATCGTTGTCGATGACGATTTCATACTGCGGGTAGTTGTTCGCAAAGAAAGTGAAAAGCCCCTTTAACTCTTTGCGTTTCCCCAAGGCTTCCATAAACGTTTCCGTCACTTCGCCCATCTGCTGGTAGTCGCCACTGTTTGTCTTGTCCAGCAAGTTCAAAGAGAAACCGCCGGCCGCACCAAAGCCGGGAACCGCCGGTGGTTCATAGAACTCGAGATGTACGTTGGCAATATCGCGACCTTTTTCTTCGAGTTCTTCGATCAACTGCTTCGAAGTCAGTTTGCGGTCTTCCCAAGGCTTCAAGTTAATCAAACAAGTCCCTGCGTTGGATCCACGCCCTTGGGTAAGAACTTCGTAACCGGCAATCGAGGAGACCGAAGTGACCTCGTCAAAGCTTTTGCAAATATCGGCCAGCTCGTGCGATTTGCTGTTGGTGTACTCCAGTGTTGATCCCGGAGGCGTTTGGATAATCCCATAAATCATCCCCTGGTCCTCGAGCGGAATAAAGCCGGTGGGAAGCACAGTGTTCACCAGAAAGATACCGATGCTAAACCCCATAACGAGGACCATGGTGATCAAACGCTGGGTCACGATGCCCTTTAGAATCCAGGCATAACCGCCGGTGACTTTCTCGACACCTCGATCGAACACCCTCAAGAATAACGCCAGTGGACTTAGACTTTTCTTTTTGTTCGGATCGTGAGGTTTCAGAATCATCGCGCACAGCACCGGCGTGAGCGTCAGGGCGACCAAACCCGAAAGCACAATCGACATCGCCATGGTGAGTCCGAATTGGCGATAGAAAACGCCAACCGGCCCGGTCATGAAGGTCACCGGAATAAACACGGCGGTCATCACCATTGTGATCGCGATGATCGCGCCGCTGATTTCATGCATCACCTCTTGGGTCGCCTGGTAAGGCCCTAGGTGTTGCGAGTGCATCTTTTCGTGCACCGCTTCGACCACCACAATCGCGTCGTCCACCACGACACCGATTGCCAACACCAATGCGAAGAGCGTGATTAGGTTGATCGACATGCCGAACATCAACATGAAAAAGAACGCTCCGATCAACGACACGGGAACGGCCAGCGTCGGGATCAACGTGCTGCGAAAATCACCGAGAAACAAATAAACTACCAGCGAAACCAACACAAAAGCTTCGAGCAGCGTGTGCAGTACCTTTTCAATCGACGCGTCCAAAAAGTTGGAAACGTCATAGGTAACCGAATAGTCCATCCCCGGAGGGAACTGTGCCTCTTTGATCTCTTCAAGCTTCTCTTTGACCTTATCGATGACTTCGCTGGCGTTCGAACCAGGAGTTTGCTTGAGCACAATGGCGGCCGATGGGTCGCCGTCGATGTCCGAGTACAAATCATAGAATGACGACCCGAGTTCGACCGTCGCAACGTCTTTGATCCTCAGGATTTCGCCTTCGGAATTGGACTTTAGAATGATGTCCCCATATTGCTCAGGCTTGTCGTAGCGTCCCACCCAAGTCAAAACGTACTCCAACGTCTGCGAAGTTTTCCCCGTCGCTTGGCCGAGACGTCCAGGCGAACCGATGATACTTTGTTCCGCCAAAGCATCCATCACATCCTTGGCGGATACGTTGTAAGCACGCAATCGTTCTAGATCGAGCTCGATACGCATCGCATAGGCACGGTTGCCAAGGATTGTCGCACTACCAATCCCCTGGATCCGCTTGATCTCAGGCAACACGTTGACGGAAGCGTAGTTGTACAGAAAATTTTGGTCGACGTTTTTGTCTTTGCTAAACACATTCACGTACATCAGCATGCTGGACATGTTCTGCATGACGATGATGCCTTCTCGATCCACGATCGGAGGAAGGTTGTTCTTCACCGCTTGGATCCGATTATTGACGTTCATGACCGCCACGTTGGGATCCGTTCCAGGTTCAAAAACAATTTGAATCGTTGCCTCGCCAGCACTGGTTGCATCGGAGATCATGTAACGCATGTCTTGAACGCCATTGATCGCTTGTTCCAGGATCACCAAGGTCGAATCGACCAAGATTTTTGCACTCGATCCAGGAAACGACACCGAGACCACCACGCTCGGTGGCGCGACCGAGGGGAACTGAGAAATCGGCAGCGAAACGATCGACAACCCGCCCATAAACAGGATCAGCAGCGAGATAACGATGGCCAGCGCGGGACGATGCAGAATTCTTGCAAACATAGTTCTAGATGAAGCGGGGTTGGTTTCGGACTTGTGGTTGTAAGCAGGTAGGCAGGAATCATTGGGTGAACCCCCGTTAGCCGCTTGGGCGCTAGCCCCGGTTCAGCGCCGGAACCGTGGCTAGCGCCAAAACGGCCAATACACTGAAAGGCTCCTGCCCAACTGCTTAGCGGCAATTTCGCGTGTTTTGGCCAACGTCGGGGTTCGTCGAATTTCTCGGCGACTTCCGCTACCGAACGGTCGGAACGCCTATTCGGCGTGGTATTTCAGATTGTCGAGAACGTCCTCGGCAGCTTGGAACTCGTACTGCACGTGCTCGCCGTCACGGACTTGTCGGATCCCTTCGAGCACAATTTTTTCGTTGACGTCGAGTCCATCCTTGATCAGATAAATGTCGTCCTGTTCGCTCTGAACAACGATCTCGCGTTGATGGGCAATACCATCGTCCCCGACAACAAACGTGTACCTCTTAGCAAGAATCTCGAAGGTGGCTCGCTGAGGGATAACAATCGCGTTTGCGACAACACGGCTGAGCAACACGGTGCCGGTTTGACCGTGCCGTAACAAATGTTGGGGGTTGGGAAAGTCGCCTCGGAACGCAATGTTGCCTGTCTCGTTATTGAAGTCGGCTTCGATCGCTCCGATCGTTCCCGCGTGAGGAAACTTGTTGCCGTCGGCCAAGACAAGCTCGACCTTGACATTGTCTTTATCTGGGGTGGCTTCGTATTGCAGATAGCGAGCTTCGGGGACATTAAAGTAAGCCCACATCGTGCTGTTATCGGACAAGGTGGTAAGCACGTCGCCTTCTTCGATTAGACTGCCTTGTTGTTCGTGTTGCTTGTCGACGATGCCATCAAATGGTGCTCGAATCGTGGCGAAGTTCAACTCTGCTTGCGCCAAATTGACCTTCGCTTGGGCCTTTGCCAACTTTGCTTTCGCCAATGCGACTTCGGGCTGGGCAACAATGTTTTGTTCAAACAACCTTTCTGTGTTTTGCAGTTCAATTTGTGCCAATTGGGCCTCGGCCATATCCGATTCCAATCGGGCTTCGTACAGCGTCGGAAGAATTTTGAATAACAACTCTCCCTGCTTCACCCGCTGCCCTTCCTGGATCGCAATGGTCTCGAGATAGCCACCTTCCAAAGCACGAACTTCGATGTGACGCCACGAATGAATTTGGCAAACGTACTGCTGGGTACTTACAACGTCCTTGGCAACCGGACTGGTGACCACGATTTTGTGTTCTCCGTGGTGCTCAGTCTGATGGCCTTCATGATGATCTGCTTGATGGCTTTCTTCCCCGTGGGAACTCGGCTCGGCATCATGATGCTCCGCGTGCGGCACCAAGCCCTCGCTCGAATACGCTTCAGAGTGCGATAGGTAGTACTGGTTCTTGAGATCGCTGAGCTTGTTACAAGCAGGAAGCAAAACAAGAAAGGACACTCCAAGGATGACGGTACGAAACGCTGCGATATTCATAAGGTTGATGATTTGTAGTAGATGGTTGTCGAGTGGATCGTCGTCGGACTAACTGGCCAACGTTCGTGGTCGTAGGAAACCACATGCTGGTGATCGCCAGCGTTTTCGTTTGCCTATGCCATGTCATTCTCGCGCAACGTGGGCAACAAGAGGTGGTCTGCAATAAAGAGCACTGTCCTGCAAAACATTGCAGTCTTCGGTTTTCGTTTTCGGTAAATGACGTCACCCCGGTGGGGCGACAAAGAGGCGGAAAAACCAAGGAAAAACGGCTCCGTTTCGGCCTCAAACGGCCTAACCCCTGAAAGGATTTTCCGTTCGTTATGACCTTAAAGCAAAAGGGGGACCAAACCACGTTTTGCAGTCCCACGCCGGACGCGACAACCAACCTATGAGCGTGGAGAACGCCGCGAGTGGGGAGGGGGATTCCACTTGTGAGTGCAGATCCCCCTGGCTCCGCAGAACGGATGCGTGCCAGGTTCCGCGGCTGGGGAAAAAGAATGGCCTCGAGTTTGATCGAAGGGGCCAGAAAAAGGCAGCGCAGGGCTGGTTTACGGCGCGCGTTTTATGATTGACATCGATGGCAACGACATCGATGGCAACGACATCGATAAGTCGCGAAACCCGCCGAGCGAAACAGGCAAGCCACGGCATCCGAAACGCGATGCGAGTTTCGCGACGTAGAGAGCCATCCGAAACTCTGCGTGAGTTTCGCGACGTAAACAAAAAAAGCGTTCGACTACGGTGATTGCCGGATCCAATCGATGGCGGCCGTGGTCGAGTCGGCATCCGGTGAGCCTAGCGTTACCGCGTCCGGCTTTCCAAGCGTGTGAAAGGCCGTACTCACGATCGCGGGGATCGATTTCTCGCCATTGATCCACAGCGGGTGTGGGGCCGACAGTGCCAATAGCGTGGGCAGGTCACCATACTTGATTGCTCCGGGCAGAAAGTTCACGTGGCTCCAATCATTGAGCATTTCAAACCGAAACCCCTCGGTGTCGATTGCAACGCGATCCATTTTCGCTCCGGCAATCACACGAGCTGCGGCAACCAGCGGGCCGCCACCGTTGACGCCCAGCACATGTAACGAATTGGGTTCGTGATCGTCGCCACGAATCCAGGCAGTCACAGTCAGAATGTCATGGACGCGGCGAGCAAACACGGTGTCGTTGTAACCGTAGGTGTACCCCGCAAACGGACGCGGGTTTTTGACCGTCGGATTCTCTGTGAGCGAATCCGATTCGCTTGTGAATTCGCCCTGACCGTACAAATCGGCGCCAACGACTGCAAATCCTGCCTTCACCAACCGCAACAATTCCGCATGAGGATTTCCACCGGGAAACATTCCCGACTTGCCTTGGCCATCGACCCACAATACGACTTGCTTGTTCCACTTGTCCGGCTCGGGGTAGACCGAAACGACCGGCAATTGTTCGCCTTTGTCTGTCAGCGTGATCAGATCGCCAAACTCGATGTACTGCTCGCGTGGTTCTTTCCAGACCTTGGTTCGCTTGATTTCCGAAGCCTCGGGCATCTCTCGTCCGATCAACGTCTGCCAAGCCGAGCGGACCGTGGCGAGATAGGATCGCGTTTCACGATCACCAGTGGGCGAGTGATTTGACAACACGGCCAAATCTCGCTTTTTTAATTGCTTCAGCAATTTGCGTTCGTAATCGTCGCCACCTTTGGGGGCCGGGTGTTTGTCGTTCCAGACGGTATATTCCTCGGGTGTTAGCGGTTTCCAATCGAGTTCTTTGATTGGCTCCTCTAATCCGAGGTCAAGATATTTATTCATCCACGAATACATCACACTGCGGCTGACAGCGTTGTAATTGTGAGGAAAATGCAGCATGGGTTCACAGTACACGTCCCCGGCGACGCCAAGCATCGCGTACAGTTCACGAAGTTGCGGATAGCCCTTGGTCATCATCTCTTTGGTCCAATCATTTGCCGCCGTCATCGCTTGCGGCCGCGGGGCAAACAAGGCCGCAAGTTCGACGTTGCCGGTGCCGATGCGAAGCAGGCTGCAGTTTTCGCAGGTGCAGCCTCCCTGCATGCTGGTCGAAACCATGCCATTAGGAAAACCAACGATGTGGCGATCGTCGATCGCGCCCATCAGAATCGTCTGCGTTCCGCCGCCGCTGCCACCGGTGACCGCCAAGCGAGCCGGGTCGACATCATCCAGACTCTCTAAAAAATCAAGCGATCGGATACAGTTCCACGTTTGCAAACCAAGAATGCTGTGCAGCCGGCCTTCGGCTTGAGCGGAGTAAAAGCCATAGTTTTCCCTGCCTTCTAATTCCGCGTCGTGCTTGGCATATCCATGCGCACGATCCTTCGAAATTTGTTGGCTGTCGACGTAGCCGAGCATATCAAAGATAAATGTGACGCAGCCCATTCGAGCAAGTTGAGCGCAGCGAGCCAGTTTTGGAAAACGACCCGATTCGCGATGCAGCTCGGCACCCGATTTGATCAGTTCGTCCATCTTGGCTTCGCCGTAGTCGTACTGTCGCCCGCCGTGACCGTGAGGCGACAAGACCGCAGGCCGCTTGTGGGTCACTTCGCCCTCAGGCCGAAACAATAGTCCCGAAACAAAATGTCCGGGCAAGCTTTCGAAGTAGACCTTTTCGACCGTAAAACCGTCACGCTGGACCTTGCCGTGAATCACTGCATTGAGCGGCGTCTTTTCGGGCATCGGGAACAAGCCGGTCGCTACCAATACCCGTTGCTTCAATTCCGCCTGACGCTGCTGCCATGCCTCTTTCGATTCGGGAACCTCAAACGGAAAGTAGCCATTCAGATCCTTCGGTTCGCTCAGCCGAATGTCATCGGGGCGAGTGTCGGCGTCGAGAACACGATGATGGGTGGGATCGCCAGCGAACAACGCAGATGAACCACAAACCACGAAACCAATCGCAACAGCGAGGAACGTCATTTGGGCACGGACAATGAGAAATGAGACTTTCACGGAGGGCTCCGAATCAGGTAGGACAGTGTAGAAGCGGACGCCCATTGTAACCGATTTCGCACCACGAAAATCGTGAAGCCAGCAAAAGTGCATAGAGTTCACGGTGTCCGATTTCGAGGATGACGATCCAGCTCGGCCCAGGCTTATACCAACAGATCGTGAACCACACTTGCTTCTTCGACACCCGTCAACCGCTGGTCCAGCCCTTGGAAACGGTGGGTGAAACGCGAATGATCGATTCCTAGCAGATGCAGGATCGTGGCTTGCAAGTCATGGACTTCGACCGGGTTGTGGGCGACGTTGAATCCAAAGTCGTCCGACTCGCCGTAAGTGAACCCACGTTTGACGCCGCCGCCGGCCATCCATAGCGAAAAAGCATAGGGATGATGATCGCGTCCGCGATTGGCACCATGCCGGTTTTGCTGAAACGGAGTTCGCCCGAACTCGCCGCCCCAAATCACCAACGTGTCCTCGAGCAGCCCGCGTTGCTGCAAGTCCTTGACCAACGCCGCCGAGGGCGCATCGGTGTCTTGGCATTGGATTTCAAGCTGCGTGTCCAAATTGGTATGCTGATCCCAACCCGCGTGCATCAGTTGGATAAACCGGCAACCACGCTCTGCTAACCGACGCGCCATCAAGCAGTTGTAGGCAAAGCTGCCTTTCTCGTGAACTTGCGGTCCGTACATATCCAGCACATGTTGCGGTTCGTCACGCATATCGGTCAACTCGGGCACCGACGACTGCATCTTGTATGCCATTTCGTACTGCGCGATGCGAGCGGCAATCTCGGGATCACCAAGGCGATCTAAGTTCATTTGATTTAGCGCTGCTAAATCGTCAAGTTGGGTTCGCCGTGTCGAGCGAGTGATCCCATCGGGATTGGAAAGATACAGCACCGGGTCCCCTGCACCGCGAAACTTGACGCCTTGATACTTGCTAGGCAGAAAACCATTGCCCCAATAGAAGTCATAGAAAATTTGACCACACGAAGCTTGGCGATCACGGCTGGTCATGACCGTAAAGGCGGGCAAGTTTTCGGTTTCACTTCCTAGCCCGTAGGTCAACCATGCTCCCATGCTCGGTTTGCCAGGCAGTTCGGACCCGGTCAAAAAATAGGTAATCGCGGGCGCATGGTTCACCTGCGTCGTCTTCATCGACTGGACAAAACAGAGGTCGTCAACGATCTCGGCGGTACGAGGCAGGAAGTTATCGGCCACCCATTTGCCACATTCGCCATGACGAGCAAATTGGGTGATCTCGGGCAAAAACGCCTTTTCCTGACTCGCGGTCATCGTGCTAAATCGTTTGCCTTCGGTCAGTTCATCAGGCAGCCCTTGTCCGGCGAGCTCGCGCAGCTTTGGCTTGTAATCGAACAGATCGACGTGCGACGGCCCGCCGTTTTGAAACAAATAGATTACCCGTTTCGCTTTGGCGGGAAAATTCGGCAGCGTCGGCGCCGCTGGATCTGGTAGCGCCGCGTGGGTCTGGCCACCGACCAGCGTGCTAAGCGCGGCCGCGCCAACGCCCAATCCCATTTTCCCTAATAGATGACGGCGGGTGACCAACGCGGCATGTTCATGGATTGGATTCATGGCTTTACCAAAACCTCGTCGAGATTCATCAGAGTGTTGTACAGAGTTGTATAAGCCGCGTGTTCGGCGGGATCCAACGACGTGTCACGCGGGTTGTCACCGATCGCCAATAACTTCGCAGCATCCTCGGGTGATTTCTCGAACGCTTCGATATAACCATCGACGCGATTCGTTAGCAGTTCGAGCTCCAACCGCGTGGGGGGACGCGAGGTCAACAGGAGGAACGCCGAAGTGATCCGCTGCGTCTTACTAACGTGATCTTTGATCGATTGTTCTGCCAACACGCGAGCCGCTTCGACGTAGGTAACGTCGTTTAACGTGGTCAGCGCGTGCAGCGGCGTATTGGTCAAATTCATTTTGACCTCGCACGTTTGTCGTTTGGCCGAATCAAAGAACACCGTCGGTCCCACGATTCGCCGCCAAAATGTGTACAGCGATCGGCGATACAGTTTCTCGCCCGTATCCGCTTGATAGCGTATTTTGCCAAACGTCGCTTCGGCCCAGATCCCGTCGGGTTGATACGGTTTGACCGGCGGTCCACCCCGCGACGGATTCAATAACCCGCTTGCCGCCAACGCATGATCGCGAATCATCCACGACGGCATGCGATAGCGTGGTGCTCGTGAAAGCAGAATGTTCTCGGGGTCCTGTTCTAGCAACTCGGACGTCACCTGGGCGGATTGCCGATACGTGTCGCTGGTCACGATCAAGCGATGCATCTTCTTGACATCCCAGCCCGACTCGACAAATTCAACCGCCAACCAATCCAGCAGATCGGGGTGCGTGGGCTGCGTCCCCTGCAAACCAAAATCGTCCATGGTCGAAACGATTCCGCGGCCAAAGAATGTCTGCCAGTAACGGTTCACGGTCACGCGTGCCGTCAACGGGTTCTCGGGCGATACGATCCAGCGGGCGAGATCGAGTCGTGTTGGCGGAGCACCATCAGGCTTTTCAGGTAGCGGCGGCAGCATGTTGGGAACATTGGCGACCACTTTTTGATCCGTCACATCGTTGTAAATTCCTTTGACCAGCACGAACGTTTCGCGAGGTTTTTCTCGCGTGTCCATCACCATCACCCGTACCGGTTTCGCGTTGACCTTGAGCTTGGTGAGCCTGCTGCGAGCGGCGTTCAACTGGCGAGCGATCTCGCCCATCGGCGGCCAATGATGCAGACGAAAATGTTCTCGCAGTGCCGCTCGGTCCGCATCACTTCGCTGCTCGGGCTGCTTCAGCAAGCTCTCAGCAATCTTGGCATCGATCCCCTCGGGTTGTTTTTCGTCGCTGACACTGATTCGGAACAGAGCCAAGGTGTGCTGAGTATGTTGGGATTCAAATCGCAACTTGACGCTCAACTCGGTCCCCGCATCGAATCCGACCGCCTGCTCAAAAAAGAACTTGCCCCAACGAGGTTCCTTTTTTGTATGCCCGCTGACAGACCATCCGTTGTCGTTTCCGCTTTTACCGTCAATCGCCT
>TARA_R110002073_G_scaffold119715_1_pt1 | contig 24548 bp, 21 predicted proteins | sample TARA_R110002073 | Tara Oceans TARA_R110002073 (sample SAMEA4397174) | marine metagenome | biome: Polar Biome; feature: [DCM] deep chlorophyll maximum layer (ENVO:01000326); material: water (ENVO:00002006), including particulate matter (ENVO:01000060) such as... | depth 40 m | reverse complement strand
GCAAAGTACGAGTCTGGCAGCTCAACGCGAAGATCGAGCGATTCTTCCGAACCCTGAAATCATGGATGCGATCCACATGGATGATCCCATCAACAGACGGAATGCAGAGAAGGCTCAACGAGTATCAAGTTTGGTACAATGAGCACCGGGTACATGCGGCTCATGAAGCACATACACCGGAGGATAGAAACAGAGGCGTGGATCCGAGCCCTACTCTTTATACAGTGAACGGAGGCATTGAGCCTGAAATCAGAGTGACACGACAATCAGCACGGGGCGACCCGAAACTCTTCCGGCTTGAAATAGAAGTCAGAAAGCGAAGGAAAGCTGCATGAAGAGCCTCCCAAACACCAAAATCAAAAGAACACAGAGTGGCTGAACCACTATTTCGTTGGCCAGCTATTTCTGCTGTTCGCATAGAGAATGTTTTTGATTAAATAGTCTCATATATATTGAATCAGGAATCAATTCCGAGCTCAATTATTGTGGATTGGATCGCATCCGCTAGTCGCTTAATCTCTGTCTTCTGATTTAAGAACCAGTCAGTTGACCAGATTCGATGAAGCCTCCATCCGCGGTCGCGTATTACTGCTTCACGAAGTCGATCACGGTCGCGAGCCACTCGCGATGAATGGTAGGTAGCCCCATCGCATTCTATTCCAAGCAGATAATTTCCGGGACCTGCTCCTGGTACTCGTACTCCAAGATCGATTCTGTAACCCGCTACCCCGATTTGTGTGTCAAAATCAAAACCGAGTTTACGAATCACACTTCCTACGGCTTCTTCAAAGGGACTGTCAAACCCCTTGCCAGTGATTTCTCCAGCCTCAGAGATACGCCCATTGCGAGATGCAAAGCGCAGGTAGTCACGCATCGCGTTTACCCCTCGCTTGCCCTCACCCCCCAAGATTTGTTCAGGGGTGAGAGATGAGCAAACCTCGACTCGCTCCTTAGCCCTTGTCACCAGGACATTGAGTCGTCGCCATCCGTCTTGCTTATTAATTGGACCAAAACGCTGGGGAGGAGTACCGCCCGGTTCCAGCGGACCATAGGTATATGAAATAATCATAACGTCGCGCTCGTCACCCTGAACGTTTTCCAGGTTCTTGACAAAGAGTGGATCCACGTGTGATTCAATGGCTTCAAGTGCATCCCTGGCATCACTTCGTTCAAGCTTATAAGAATCTAATAGCGATTGAATCAAATCTGCTTGGGCACGATTGAAAGCAGCAACTCCGAGGGAACGACCGTCATGCAGTAAAGCGTGTTCAATAACACGTTCAGCAACAAATCTTGCTTCTATCTCATTTGTGCCACCTTGAAATACTCCATCCTTTACATGAAACAATGAGACGCCGAGTTTTCCATCGCCATTGTTCGGTGAAGGAAATACTACGAGTTGATCTTCGTAAAACTGCTCATTAGAAAATGTTATTAGCGATGGATGTCTACTACGGTAATGCCACTTTAACATACGGCTTTGTGAAAAAGCACGTTCAGCAGCTTCAAGAACAGATTCACTGTTGTCAGCAAGTGTTGCTTGTTCCTCATCGATTTCCTGCTCACCATGAGAATCCCAGAACGTAGACGGCGGGAGCTGCTTTGGGTCCCCAACAATTACGACTTGCTTTGTTCTAAGCAGTGCGCCAAGAGCATCTTCTGTCTTAATCTGAGACGCTTCGTCCATGACAAGCAAATCAAAATCCATTTCGCCAGCCGGAAGATGTTTTGAGACTGTTAATGGGCTCATCATGATGCATGGCATCAATTGCTGAACGGAATGTCCTGCACGACTGAAGAGTTGACGTAGTTTGACATGACGTCGAGATTTGCCCATCTCGTGCTCAATTAAACCAAGTTCAGTAAGATCTCCAGGCCGCCCAGTTCGCTGGCCACTGAATGGTTTTCGATTGCGTGCGTGAGTTGCGATTGTTTCGGCATTGAGTTGCAACGAATCCTCGTCTAACTTTGCAAAAAGATCGCGGGCGTTCTCGATATCCCTTCGGTCGAACTGCTGAAGTACAGGGTCGGCTTCTAGCTCTCTCGATGCAATCGCGTCATAGATAGAAAGTTCACACACTTGTGAAGCAATTTGTGGGTCTAGATCTTCAATTTGAATACGTTCTACAGTGGATTCGATGTTCATGCTCGAAGCACGGCTGTAAAGACGACAAACACTGGCCCATTGTACAAGTTCCGATTCACTTGATGCAAGTTGCTGTAGACGAGTAGCTAATTCTGCGGTGCCCTGATCTTCACTACTCTTACCCAACAAATCGTCCTGCTTGATAACCCCAAACTCACGTAGCTTCTCGATCTGTGTCAGGATCTCATCATATCCTGCGACGGCAAGTACCAGCGATTTAGAGAGCTTGCAAATTCGAGTGGCATGTTCGTCAACTAGTAGCCACGATACGATGTGGGGAGGTAGTCCGCTGCGCAAAATCGTAGAATACCAATCCTCAGTAGCGCGGAGTGGAGCAATAGGAGTGTCTTCAGCATCAAAGATATCACCTATTTGAGAGCCGATTGTTGGATCCGAGTCGATAGTTTGATAGTCGTTTGCTGTCATTATTAGCAGTGAACATTGCTGTCTCGCATCGTCCACAGTGTCTACCGCCAAGGTCGGTAGACCAATTAAATGCTCATCAAGTTGTTCAAGTTGTGCGATTGCCTCCGAAATTCTGGCTGAAATATCTGTTAATGGGACACGCCACAATGAAGCATCCCAATCAACGACCTTGACCACGGTATCATCATCAAGTACTTCACGCAGTTGTTTAAGACATGAGTCAAGTTTTGAGAGACTTGGAAGATCTTCGGCTTCTTCCATGTAGACAAACAATTTTTGGACATCAACATATCTTATTCCATGCTCCATCGCCTGCTCTGCCCACCGAAGAGTATCCTGAAGTTTGATCCAATTTGTCGATGAACCACGAAATATTGGGCCAAGGTCTTGCTTCAGCGATGCATCATTTGCAAACAGATGACTGTCCAATGCATATTGAATGACTGCTTGAAGTTTCCCAGCAAGATCGACTGGTTTGAGTTTTACTCCTGGCATCAAGAGGTTGCGCACATCCGCTCGTACTTGACGATACTCACTATTTAGTAATCTGAGACTGGATGAGCCATGCTTACCAAGGACATCTACGTAATGACTTAATTTATCTGATTTGGCAGCCACATTCAGTTTTATCGTCTCGGCTATTGGGGCTACTTGTTCACTTAAATAACGGTGGCGTTCTTGGGCAGAGCTGAATGTCCTCTGGATTGTAATTCCAAAGTGTGCGTTTGTGAGATGTTCGCTTCGCGGGGATTTGGCACCCGAGAACATAGCATATTTATCACGAAGTGTGTTCAGTTGATCGAGCGTTTCAGCACCACCAAGATTAAGTTCTTGTAATCGGAATGCTATAGACGAAGCTTCTTCAATATTATCCTTTGCGGATTCAAGTAAGCCCCTAGTGCGTCTCAACTGCCCCAGAGTTTGGGAATCTAACTGACGCAAAGGGGCATCAGGCGCAAGTAATTTAGACACTGTGTCAGCATGTTCTAAAGACGTATAGTCACCAACTAACTTCCATAGCCCCGGGTTGCCATTTTTTACAACCTGAAGTCGTTCAAACCGCGCAGCCCAAGCAAGAACTTGCTGGGGATCTAGGCCATTTCGTAGGGACTGTACAAGATGTGGACTAAAATCTGCAGGCGGTAGCAATGATTGAAAATCTTTATCCCGTACAGATGCCACTTCCATAACGTTAGGCCAACGCCTGCCTTCCTCGTCTAGTGTGAGCACAGATACAGCGTCGTTCATTCTGCAACATGCTTCAGCTATTTTACGTATGATGCGCATAACTGCAGGGGTATCGGATTCACGTAATTCACGAGCATCAAACCATTGCCATCTCCTTCGCCCTTCAGGACCGATCTCTCGAAATGCACGTTTCAGTGAACCAAAGTAGCTGGTGATCTCGTCAAGTTGGCGTTCATCCGAATCTATAAGGTGTGCGAGTTGCTTATCAGGCTCAGCGCCAAAGCCGCGCAATTCGGCCACTCTCCAAAAGACATCTGCAAGTAGTTCCCCGCGTGGCCCTACTTTCTTTGTGATTGCCTTGATGTACTCCTCGATCTTTTCGCGTTGAGCATCAATTTTGTCGAGATGCCGTTCTTGATCGATAGAATGATTCACGAATTGAAATCGAGATTCGATTTGTTCGAGGGCTTTTGCCGTATTTGTCTTGTCACTGTGGATCTGCAGACAGAAATGATGGAGGTCTACCTTGCTTAGGTTGCGATACACAACTTCTAACGCAGCAAGCTTTTCTGCTACAAACAGCACACTCTTTCCAGAACCAATAGCCCAAGCTATGAGATTGGTAATGGTCTGAGACTTGCCGGTACCTGGAGGGCCAATAAGTACAAAAGACTCGCCCTTAGCTGCATCAATGATTGCTTCGTGCTGGGAACTATCAGCGTTCAATGGAAGAAGCATGCGCCGATACTCCGGGGTTCCATCGATGTCATAGCCTTCACTTGATTCTCGATCTTCAGTTCTTTCCTGGCCACCGAGTAGAGCATTGAGTACACTCGAACGAGTCAAGCCGCCGAAATCCTTCCATTTCTCCGAATCTAGATCACGATACATCCAGAGTTTTGAAAATGCGAATGATGAAAGATACGCCTCGCGTCGAATCGACCAAGTAACTTGGCCAACTGTCGCATCACTCACCTTTTCAAAGTAAGCTTCAGGCATCATGTCGTCGGGAAGTTGTGGTAGTTCAATATTGAACTGGCTACGTAAAAGCTCCGCGAGTGATTCATTCCGCTGGACCTCATCGCCGGAATACTCCAGATCGAAAATATACAGATTGCGCCGTTTATCAAGTCGTCGGCTAAGGCTCACGGGGATCAAATACAATGGGGCTAGTGATGAGACAGATGAGTCTTCTTTTGCGTACCATTCTAAGAATCCGAGGGCAAGGTACAATGAGCTCCCGCCTGTCTCTTGGATCTCTGAATTTATGTATCGCCGGATATTGTCAAGTGCGGCTTCAGTCTTCTTCTGCGGATGCGGTGTTTGGAGAAGATCGTCAGTGTGATGGGGTAGGCGTACGGATGTTGACAGCGGCTGCGACGGTAGGGTTAAGTCAATCGATTTAGGGAGTAGTATGCCTTCTTCGCTTTCGGGAGCCGGTTGGAAAGTGAATCGCTCTCCTGACAGTAACCGTTCGCAGATCTGGTCCGGCAACTCATCCACAATTGACATCGAGCTAGCGCTTGGTTTGAAGTTGATGAGTTTGTTTCGCCGTGTTGTATCGAGCAATCGTTGGCGCTGAGTCTCAACAGATTGGCGGATAAGCTCAGCTAAATCGCTTGAGATCTCTGGTGTAGACTGAGGGTCTACATTTGGACTAAAAAAATCTGAGGGCATGCTTCTAGTATACTCAAATTTGTGAATAAACATCTGGCCGAAGTGAGCAATGAATCGTAGAATTTCGATTTATCACGGCCAATTATTCCTTTTCTCGCATTTTCAAATATGTTGTTTCTATCAAACCTTGATATGAGGGCCCAACAAGTCAACTAAGGCTCAAATTGATAGAACATCACGTTATCCGCTTCGAAGATTACATGGCAACACGATTCGTTCAACGCGACTCAAATCTCATACCTTGAGAACTAAGCCATGAAAGTAAAATTTGCAATTTGTAGCGACCACATATATACAGAAACAGTAGCAGGAATTTGCCTGCCCTCTTGTGAATTCGAGGGGCATTTTGATTATTCGTTCATCCCAGTTAATCAAAAAAGAAACTCAATGCCACTTCGAGTAACCGCTAATTCAGGGAGATTGATGGGTAGGAACTTCTGGAGCGTCCCCTCTACATCGTCCGACAGGATCGCTCGGTTTGCCCCCAAAGATGATGCGACAGAAGTATCGATGAGTGATGCAGAATCTGATGCACTCATCTGCATCAATGCCCTGAGCCCAAACTCGCGGATCGTTGATCGCTCCATCGCACGTTCAGCATTTGAGAGGGTGTCACACCACGCTAGTGTCCACACCCCCACTGCTGGTCCCTCCCGAAGAATATTCAGCAGGTCTTTATCTGGACTAGTTTCGGATTCATCCATCGAGAACGAAAAATCATCACTCTTCCGCAACGACCGAAGGCGGTGGAATCCTGCGAGCACAAGAATCACCGGATCACCTGCGACATCCTCACGCTCCTGTACAAGTTTACTGAGTTCAGCAACGACGTCATCCGCTTCTTGATGGGTCACAACTCGTGCATTCACACCCGATGCGTTGATCGCACTTGAGATGCGACCATGGATCGAATCATCCTCGGGTGTTGGGTCGATCACAATCAAGCGTGCATTTGGACTGGCTCCAGCTGTGAGTGCAGATGACACAAGCATCCCAAGTGTTGGTTCTGGCTGTTGGCCCACAATGAGAAGGTTTGATCCAGATCTCTTCAGCAACGGAGCCGATGTTGGCGGTCCAATGGCGACAGCGTCGCCAAGTAGAACGCGTGGAATAGTCCGATCTGGATAGGCATGAACAAACGATTCAACGGATAAATCGAACTGAGCTGGACGATTTCCTTCGAATACAACTGTGGCGGGTCTTGTGCCTCCATCATTTGGCATCGCAGCAAGACTCGAGTCACGCTCAGCGTCTGACAGCCAGGAAGTCTGGAACGGGCTATTCCCCTCGATGAGGCCTCCCGCGTTGTTGTAGATTGCTTCGCCGGGTCGTTCAAGCAGTCGGGCGGCGTTGTTGTCTTCACCGAGTATGAGATAGGAATCTGCTTCAGAACATTGGAGTGCGATCCGAATTCCAATTTGCCCAAGTGTTGAGCGTGCGAGCGAATATGAACCTGCAAGAGTTTGTGAACCCAGTATCACATGAACACCAAATGCTCGTCCTTGGCGCACGAGGCGATCGAGCAGCAAAGTTGCCTCAGAAGCTACGTCATCATCTTCGGTAAAGAACTCTTGGAACTCATCGATCAACAGCAACACTCTGGGGAGATGTTCATCAGGTGCCATCGACCGCGCTGATGCCAGGTTCTGTGCCCGGATCTTTCTAAACAAGTCACCTCGGCTTGTCAGTTCGTCATCAAGGCGTTTGAGCACCGACAAACCAAACTCCCTATCCGACTCAATGGCTACGGCACGCACATGCGGCACATGATCACCTGTATAGGCCTTGAACTCGACACCTTTTTTGAAATCGATCAAGTAAAGTTCAAGCTCATCTGGTGAATGCCAAAGCATGGCCGCTGTGACAATAACATGCAGAAGGGTTGATTTACCCGATCCAGTCCGCCCTGCAATGAGCGCATGTTGGCGAGTTCCCGTACCAAGACGGAGTTCCTGATTCTTGTGAGCACCCGATCGCCCAATGGGGATTACCAGTTCATCATCGCAGGACCTGGTCCAAAATTCATGTGCATCCGGGGTCAATCGCGTGAATGGAACTTCAACTGTTCCAGCCTGTGAGCTCGCCTGTGCAACATGCTTCAGTAACTGAGCCGATACCCGATCATCGGGTTCTGGATGCAGCGTGATGACTGCCTCATCGAATCGTTCATCAGCAATAGCAGCCCCCCCACTGTTGATCGCAAACTGAAGGGCGTGGGCATTTATTGAATCGGGATCAAGGCTTGGGGGTAGTTTCTCGCTTGCTTTCGCAGAAAGTATCGCATACACACCGCAACGTGGTCCTGAATCCAAAATACTCTTGAGACGAGCGGCCCCGATCTCGGTAAGCGCTTCGGGGAGATCAGCGATCACTACAAATCGGTACGGCTCAGAGATTTCACCTGCGGCAATATTGTAATCCTCGATCGTTTCGTAATCGGCTCGCAGGTATTTTTGGATAACCGTTTGCATGTGCTCTGTGATGTCCGTGAGTTGACGCTCAATTTGTTGCGGCTCAGACCAGATGCGCTGACCTACAGGCGATGGCTCCTGATCTGAGAGCGTCATGAACTCTGCGAATGACTGGCCAATCCCGATCGGATCGGCGAGCAAAAAACGCACCTTTCCAGCGGGGAATGAAGAGAGAATGCGAAGTATCGTGTTCCGTATGGTTGCGAGGGCTTGCTCCCGGCCTGAAGTGTCGTGCTGAATTATCAAAGATCGGTGACCTGGAAGCGACCAGACCACTGGTGTTTCAAGGAGAGGAGGAAGTGCAAGTTCTGCACGGATGCTTTCACCAAGGCGGTCAAGTCGTGGTGCAAGATCTAGACGAGCATGCCCCATGGAGATCACCCCCGGAACATTAGTCGGGTGTTCTGATTCAAGAGCTGCGGACCAGTCCGGATTTGAAGCTAGCGTCTGGTCGAGAGTCGAGTTCAATAATCCTCGTGCAATCCCAATCGATTCAAGAATCCGAGCGCGGCTCGCAACGATCTCTGCAGTATTGGTCTCTAACGCATCTTCTGTCAAATCAGCGCATTCGAGCTTGGCTGATTCGCTTGCTTCAGCGTGCTTCCCGTGTGCTGCTTCCAGTTGCTTTGCAAGCCATGTTTCGATCTCCGATTCATCGAGTTCCTTGCGTGATTGAACCTCGAGGTATCTAGTATTAAACTGTTCGTGTTCGTTCTTTGTGATTTCACCGGTCTTCGCATCAAGTACATGAACAACTTCACGACATTGTTGATCTGCTTTCTGGATCTCTATACGTCGAGCGTCCTCGATCTGGTTCAGGCGTAGGGCATGCTGACTCTCCGTCTCTGATTGAAGCGATTGGAGATAAGACTCGGCTTCGACGATTAAGTTACTCGCCTTGATACCCAATTCAAGTGTTTTTTCTTTCCCTCGGAGGAGCTTTCGGATCCCTCCATCCTTGATATCCGACAATGCAACTGTGATTAACCCGATCAATTCTGTAAGCCCATCAATAGTTGGGTTATCCGGAATGCTGGGGGCCGATTGGCTCGACTGTACGACATCCGACGCAATGGACGGGCCCAATACTTGCATCAGTTGAGCCGCCTGATCTTTTATCATTTGAGCATGCTCAGTTTCTTGCTTTTGGATGGTCAGGTAATCGTTCTCGGCTTTCCTAAGTGATGATTCATGGATTGCATCAGCCATCCATATCGACTCCTCACGCTTCTTTTTGGCTCGTTCAACACCTCGATTATATTTAGCACGATTTTCCTTGATCGATTTTTCGTGCTCAAGCTTAATGGCATCGAGCTTGCCTCCATACTTCTCACTGACTTTGCTGCGGGCCTCAGCCTCTTTCGATTTGATAACTTCCAAATTCTCAGCAAGTTTCTTCTCTGAACGTGCGAGCAATCGATCTCGTGTGGCACACGCTTCCGTGCTCGCTGATTCACATGTGGCTTGTGAAACCTCCAGCTGATTGATGTATTGATCCAAGCTAGTTCGGAGCATGGATAGGCCATCAGCTTGCGCGTCATAACCCGGATGACGAGTGTTCATCACTGATGAGGGGTCTGGAGTACTGGGGTCTGAATCATTCACATGCACGCTTTGCCTCTTCGCAGATCGATTGCAATCGTTCCATCGCTTCTCGGGACTGCCTCGCGGCACTCTCAACAGGATCGATAAACTGCTCCCCAAACCTATCGGCGGTTTGATCCGACCACGATGATCGGCATCTTTCCCAGGCAAAATGCAACTGCTTAACCGCATCACTCAGAATACCGACACCTGAAGACCGGCTCATGGCGTCTCCCCTTCTGGCAGATTACCATTGTCCTCAAGTTCGGATTTCTCAACTCCATGAGTACCTTGCGATTGGCCCGACTGCTCTGGTGTTCCAGAGGATATGTATGCCTCAACAGCAGCGATAAGCGAATCAATCCGCGCAACTCCTCTGCTACAACAAGACTGGGCAATTTCAGCCATCGGTTGAATGGTGCCGCGGTACTGATCGATTTCCTTCTCGACGACACGTATCCAACGCCGGGTCAGCTCATATTTCTCTTCTGCCTCTCTAACGCGCCGTTTAGCGAGTTCGTATGCCTTCCTTGCATCGACCGATGGTCTCGGCGTGTCACCGGCGGTTCGCCGTATCAACTCGCTATTGGCCCTGACTGCAAGTTCGGACCGGATCCGGATTTCTCGCTTCCAGTGTGGGAGCCGGTCTCGCTGCAACCAGCTGAGGACTTTCATGGCATCACTGCGATCGCTGCTCAATGCCGATTGGCAATACTCGCCAAACCGGATCAACGCAGGGCGTAGATCAGACAGAGCTTGAACATCGGTGATCCGGGCAGCATTCCCCATGCCTACCGCTGCCTTAGATATTCTTCGAGACGATCAGCCTTCCTAAGAAGGAATGGGACTTGCTCATCGATTGATTCTTTGAACCGAGCGATCTGGCGCATCGTTTGATCAAACTCGTTCTGGAACTTGGCATGTTCCTGATCTCGCCATGTGTGACCAAGACTGGCCATCTGACCGTTGAGCTGAGAGAGCTCTTGGTCCATACCATTTCCGAATCGCTTCAGCATCTGAGCGAATCGGCGGATTTCATCGGGATCTGCAACTGCTTTTGCCATATTTTAGTTTCTGATTCTAGACCAATATCCATACTCAAAGCACAAGCACCACTCATGTTCGCTCCATTGCTTTGAAAGTTCTGGTCTTTCGAACAAATCTGCTATTAATGCCCAGGATCGAGCACCCGCTCTCGTACCGCTTTTGCGATTTCGATTGCATTTTCTGAATCACTGTGAACACACAGGAGTTGGCAGTTGAACTCGTGGACCAATCGCTCAGATTGAATAGCGGCGATTTCGGGGCAGTTGATTATCGCGCCAGCAGCTGTTCGAGGACGGATGGTCCCATCTGCTTCATAAACTCTATCGCAAAACCCTTCAGCGAATACCGATATCCCCAAAGATCTAAACTCATCAAGAACCAAAGAACCGATCGGACCGACGAATCGCGACTGTGGAAAAATCGAGTTGCAAATGGACCAGTACCAGCGGGCAAGTTCGATATCGCGAGCGATGGCGTGATAGAGTGCACCGTGGGCCTTGATCATCGAAACCGTTGCATTGCATTGATCTGCGATATGAGCAAATGCGCTGAGTTGCGCCTCGAGTGATATTGCCAAAGTTTTGCGATCAACTTCAATATCTCGTCGGCCAAAACCTTCTCGATCCGGGTAGGATGGGTGTACTCCGATTAGGCAGCCGTGCTTAGCAGCCGATGTTATAGCCTCTCGCATCGAATCCCCGTCACCCGCATGCCCACCGCACGCAATGCTCACAGCAGAGACATACGGGAGCAAAGCATTTTCGATTTCACGGCTTGGACCATCACTCGCCTCTCCGGTGTCACACCCAAGATATACACGCGGTTGTTCAAGCATTTGGTGATTCCCATGGCAGATGAAGTGGATCCAGTGGCATAATTGTTTGAATCATTGCGACTTGGTTGTTTTTTGCCCGTACTGCATCTGACAGGCTTACCCAACGAAACTGCACCTGTTCACGCATTGCGCACTGTGCCAGTACAGGAAGATCCGCTTCGATCACACACGCGATAACCGGATACCCACCAGTGGTAGGACCATCGACACCAAGCACGATGGGTGATCCAGATTGCGGTACTTGTATATAACCTGGAAGAGTTCCTTCGCTTGCAATACCGTACGGAAGAAACCCTTTGATGAAACTCTCCGACAAACGGATTCCCACACGGTTACTTTGGTCAGAAACTCGAAAGGCTCTATCAACCAATGCCTCTCGCTGTGGTTCAGAAAAACTCTCAAAGTGAGTACCAGGCACGATCCGGAGAGTTCGAACTCCATTCTGAGCCTGTTCTGGCTCATATACACCGGGTTTGTCCGATGGATTCCTACCATTGGATTCTTGGGCACCAAATGAAATTGCATCGCCCTGAATCAGTGCTCGACCTAATCCCGCGTCTGGAAGCGAAACGAGCACTGATCGGCTTCCAAGTACAGGTAGGGATTGGATTCCACCAGAGACACAGAGATACCCTCGGACACCATTGGTCAATCGCCCTACTCGCAGTGTACTGCCCACTGGAACAGAAGTCGGCTGTTGGTGGAGCAGCGGATGTTGATGATCCCCACTGATGATCATGGCATCATCAGCATGTGCTCCAGAAATGCACACAACCGTTTCCGCCGAGAATCGGAACTCGCCTCCTGCCATCGTCATCTCAATCGCAGCATCTGACTCAGAGTTGCCAAGCAAACGATTTCCTACAGAAAGTGCAACAGAATCGAATGCGCCACCCCGAGGGACTCCCGCATCTCGGTAGCCATCGCGACCAGCATCCTGAACACTGCTCAGTAATCCAGGCTTTAGAACCTCGATCGTTCCCATTAGCAATCACCCCGCTGCTGAGTGTCGCTGTAGTGGTTGAACTCTTCGAGCGTGATCCGTTCGAATTGAACCGAATCGCCCGTACGCAGCATTGCTGGATCATTGAGATCCGGGTTAAAGAGTCGAAGTGGAGTCCGTCCGATGAGATGCCAACCACCAGCACTCTGGTGTGGGTAAACCGCTGTCATATTCTCAGCGATTCCCACGCTTCCTGCTGGAACCCGAGTCCGAGGTATCTGCTTACGTCGAAGTCGCAACGAGTCTTCGAGCCCACTCAGATATCCGAACCCCGGCATAAACCCCATCGTGTCGACGTTGTATACGATTGACGTGTGTTTCTCGATAATTTCTTCAGGCTGACAGTTGAGCAGCTGTGCAACTTCGCTCATATCGGGCGCATGGAGTTCGTCATAGCACACCGGGATCCGTATCTCGCGAGCAACAAATAGATTCTGGGATCCTGTTGAGGCCTGCTCCCGTTCGAACGACTCCAGCATTTCTATGACAGCGGACCAAGGGTCATGGACCATCTGCTGTCGAGTATCAAACTCAATCAGCACGCCGCATGATGAGGGGACCGCTGCTCGAATAACGTTTCTATGTGTTGCAGAAACCCATGATGCAAACAGACTGAAAGCTTGCGGATGGATTGTGGCATCAGGCATGGCTACCCAAATCGACCGTTCACTCGTCCAACGAAGATGCCATCCGCTCATGGTGAAGCATACGCACTATCGCGCATTCGTGGATCCAGCGAATGCCTTGACAATGGCCGGATAGCTGGAGAATGACTCATATCTCTTTGAGATCAGTTCGCATGGCTGAAACTGGAAACACTCCTACTGGCGATGGCCTTGACGATCGAATCTTGACCGAGGTGATCGAGATATTGAATGGTCGTGATCAGTGACACATGTCCCAGTTGACGCTTGATCACGGCCACGTCTATTCCCTCACTTCTGAGTTCGGAAGCATGCGTATGTCGCAAGCCGTGTGAATGTACCCGTTTATAGATCCCAGCAACACGTCCGAGCTCGGGGAGCCGTCGTCGCCAGTATCCCTGTGCCAAAGCCTGCCCTGAACCGGTAATGAACAACGGATCACCAACTGTGTGCCCTCTGGTCGTATGCTCTTCAATCCACGCCACGATCTCCTGAAGGCCCAGAGGATCGATCCCGATTGTCCTTGCCCTGCCACCCTTTCCACGAAGCACCCGTATCGACCCCCTTTCTGGATCGATATCGCATGGCCGAATGGCCAATGCTTCCGATAGGCGCAGCCCCGTGCGATATAACAGCACGATCAGCGCATAGTTCCGCCGATCGGTCCACTTCTCTTTCCCGCACGCCTCGAGCAGTGCCCCCACTTCCTGCTTAGTCAACACCTCCGCCGGGTACTTCATGGTCAACTCCTATGGATACGCTTTGTCAGTAAAGCTGTATCCATCAGTGATACCACGGCTTCCGCGCATGCCTCAAGGCCTAATCAGGGAGGCTTGCCAAAGTTTCCGAAATCCTTCGGCTCCGCGAGCACGAACCGCGTCACATTCGGACGGCTCCCGCACCGCTCGCACGGATCGGGCAGCGGCTCGTCCCCAAAGACAAAGCACATGCCCCGGTTCGCGCGGCAATGTTTGCAGCCGCCGAGCGCCGTGATCGTGCCCTCGATTCGATTGATCCTTGAAGCAATCCCCCGATTCATTCCTGAGAATCCGACGCGATCTTCTCAAGCGCATCGACACGCGAAGCCAGGTCATCAAGCTCGATGCTCTCGCGCGCAAACCGGAGGATGTGCGACGCCGCGTTGACCCGCGAAGACCAGCTCGCCTTGGGATCGTGCATGATCCGCAGCAGCGTCGCCACAGCCCCCGCCGACGAACGCTGCGTCAGACCGATCGCCTGCGCGAACGCCTCCCTCCTGCTCCGCCGGTACTCGCTCGCAAAACCTTCGAGCCGCAGCCACCTATGCAGCGTCCGCTCCCCCACCCCCGCCTTGCTTGCCGCCGCCGCGATTGATGGTTCGGTGAGCAGCGCCAAGATGGCTTGCTCCTGCGCCGACGACAGCTCGCTGATCGGCTCAAGTTCCTGTTCATGTTCCATGTTTCCCCCCTTTGAAATACTCTGACAATCTCTCCAGATCCGCCTTGCAATCACCGCTGATTGATGCCTTCATGGTGTCAACCCCGCACTGGGCGGGTGTTTATTCCAAGGAGACCAACGCAATGAAAGCCACATCCACCGCTACCAAAAGCAAGCCCGCGCAGACGAAGAGCAAGACCAAGGCGCGTGCCAAGTCCAAACCCTCCCCCGTGAGCCACGACGCTGGCGCGTCACGCGCACCAGCCAAGAAAGCGAGCCCCACCCCCACGACCACCCAGAAGTTGACACAGGCCAACACGGCGCGCCGTGCAAACAAACCCGCGCCGCTCAGCTGCCTCCAGGCCGCCGCTGTGGTTCTCGCCGACGCGCCCAGCGAGGGCTGGAGCGTGAAGGAGACGATCGAGCGCATGGCCGTGAAGAAACTCTGGACCAGCGCCAACGGGAAGACCCCGGAAGCGACCTTGTACGGAGGCATGGTCCGCGAGATCGCCCGGAAGCGCGATGCATCCCGCTTCAAGAAAGTCGGTCGCGGTCGCTTCACACTCAACACCCCAAAGGACTGAATGCCCCGACGACACCAACGACGCCTCCACCAGCGTGGGGGCGTTGTCAGTTGCGATAGGTCATCTTCATTCACCGATTCTGACTTCATGCTTGCACCCCGCTTGTCGAAGCACGCTCCGCCTTCTTCCCCGTAAATCCCTCCCACCGCTGCACGATCACATCGCAGTACGCCGGGTCGATTTCCATCAAGCGAGCGTGACGCCCCATCTGCTCGGCCGCCATCAGCGTCGAACCCGATCCGCCGAATAGATCAAGCACCCGCTCACCCCGCTTCGATGAGTACTCCATCGCCCTTGCCGCAAGCTCCACAGGTTTCTCCGTCAGGTGCACCATCTTCTGCGGGCTCACCTTCTTGATCGGCCACACATCGGGGACGTTCTTGGGACCGAAGAACTGGTGCGCCGATCCCTCTCGCCATCCGTAAAAACACCATTCGTGGTCGCCCATGAAGTCTTTGCGACCCAGCACAGGATGTAGCTTGTGCCAGATGATTGATTGGCTGAAGTACAACCCCGCTTCCTTGAACGCTCCGGGGTAGTTGGCGATGTTCGCGTAGCCACCCCAGCAGTAGAACGCCCTCCCCGGCTCCAGAACACGGGCCAAATTGCCAAACCATGCCCGCAGCATGGTGTCGAACGCTTCGTCGTCCATGAAGTCGTTTGCAAGCGGCCGGTCTTTCGCACGCATCTTCTTGGTGGTCGGCGAGGACTTGCTCGGATGCGCCGCCAGATCACGCTGCTGCATGTGCGTGCTTGCTTTGGTTGCAGCCGCTGGGAACGACGAGAGCCCCGCGCTGATCGCGTTGTTGGAACGCGGCTCGACCTTGACGTTGTAGGGGGGATCGGTGTTGACCATGTGGATGGGCTTGCCCTCGCAGAGCCGATCGACATCCGACGCTATTGAGCTATCGCCGCAGAGCAATCGATGGTGACCAAGGATCCAGAGATCGCCCGGTTGCGTGATCGGGTCGTCCGGGGCTTCGGGGACCACGTCGGGATCGGGTTCTGTCCCCGTTCCTTCCAGTGTGAGTGAGGCCAGCTGCGCATCGTCAAACCCGAACGCCGCCAGCTCCTCGATATCGATACCCAGCGCGACGAGCGCTTCAAGCTCGCTGTCGAGCAGTCCAGTGTCCCAGTGAGCGAGCTCCGCGGTCCGGTTGTCGGCCAGCCGGTACGCGCGGGCTTTCTCTGGCGAGAGTTCCACAGCAACATGCACCGGGACCTTCTCAAGACCAAGCTGCTGCGCCGCTTTCCACCGCGTGTGCCCGCAGACGATCACCCCGTCCTTGTCCACCACGATGGGCTGCCTGAACCCGAAGTCGGTGATACTCTTGGCCACCGCCCCGACCGCCTGGTCGTTGATCCTTGGGTTGGTCTCGAATGGTGTGATGTCCCCCAGCGCTTTCATTTCGATCTTCATCTGTGTTCCCCCTGTAGTTGAACTGTTCTCTATCCCCAATATCCCAAATGACACAGTGACACACATGACACTGGTTTTCCACAACCTCTCACCCGCGCGTGCGTGAAGGAAAAGTGTGAACCATTTTGTGTCATCTGTGTCACTGATCCCGTAAGTCGTTTGTCTGTCGATGCTTGATGCATGACACAGGTCAAAAACGCTGCGTCATTCTGTGTCATTAAAGTGCTTGCTGTGTCATTCATTGGGATGCTCTCCCATGATCCCGATGTTGACCCATGAGCGGCCACGCGATGAACGGCAGTCTGCGATCGCCCTCGACAAGATTTGTGTTCCGAACGTGTTCTTTGCGATCACTGCCTCCCCACTGTCTGAGCACCATTGTGTGAAACGTTTGTAGAGATCACCTTTGGTGACCATCAATCCAGCAGCGAGTTCGCAACACTCCTTCAGGAATCGCCCCACGACGTCGCTCTCTTCCCGCAGCTGCGAGGTGGCCTTCAACACGCGATCTGGCCTACAGAGACCGCGCTGCTGCCAGTCCAGAAAACCCTGGACCATCCAGCCGAGAATTCCATTTGCCTCGGACTTGAGCTTGTCCAGCAACTCCGGATCACGATCGCGATCGTTGATGATCACCTCCATTGGGATGATCACCAGCCGACGCCAGATACCGTGGTCCAGCCCTGATATCTCGGGCTTGTGGTTTCCATTCATCCAGAGCTTGTGCGTCGGATCAAACTCGACCGGCTCTTTGTATATCCCTCGCGCGACAAGTCGATCGCCGCCCGTTATATCTTTGAGCAGCGCCTCGTTGAACTTCTGTCGTTCTTGAAGCTCGGAGGTCACCACGCCCCTTGCGCCCCGGAGCCGGTAGATATCCGGTGTCGCTCGCCCAGCAGCGATCTTGTCGGGCTTTGAGACCAGCTCCGCGGGTGCTCTCTGGCCGTAGTCTCCCAGCACGTGCAGCATCACCGATGCGAGCACACTCTTTCCGTTCGCGCCCGGACCGTACATGAAGAACAGGCATTGCTCGCTCGTCAGACCGGACAGCGTGTATCCCATGGCACGCTGCACAAAGCTGATCATCTCCACATCCCCATCGAAGACCTGCATCAAGAACTGCTGCCATCTGTTGCATTGTGCTCCGGGCAAGAATGACGCGGGAGAGATCATGCTGATCAGATCGCTGCTGCAATGCTTCTTGAGTTCACCCGTCCGGAGATCAACGGTTCCGTTCTTGCAGTTGAACAAAAACGGATCAGCATCGATCTGTTCAAGCCTCACGTGCATGCCCGGCTCGGAGCGTGATATCTTCAGGACCTCATCAAGCCCCCGGCTCCCACATGAGTACTTGATGTGCTTCTTGTACTCCCGCTCAACCTCGTGAACATTCGAAGGTCTGTCGTTCAAGGCTCTGGCCAATTCTTTTTTGATCGATCGAGCGCTCTGCTTGACCTTATGTTCGAGGCTGGCTTTCTCTTTGAGCGACCACCTTCCGCGCGACCAGATGTACCACTGCTCGATCTCGAAGCAGTAGTTGGTGACCTCGCCATGGAGGCTTACAAACCGCTCGGCGTTCCCTATTCCGTCGAGGGGGTAGGTCCCAGGCGTGGTCTTGTCATGGTCCTGATCCCGTGATGCGAAACCGTCCGTATATCCGCTGTCAAAAGTTGAGCGAATCTCAGAATCCTCAAGGCCGCAATGCTTTGCCGCTCGTTGGCAGAGTAACCAGGATTCATTGCGATCAAGTCCCGCATTCCCAAGAGCGAATGCGGTGGTATTAAGCTCATTGTTTCGGCCCGGCTGAGTTGCCTGACCACGTAAGAATCGGAGCGCTCTCGATGTCAAATCGGTCGAAGGTTTCGCAGGGAGTTCATGCACAACACACGACTCGAATGTCCCGCTTTGGTAGGTGTCACCCCCCTTGTCGTTTGGATCGTTGGGAAGGTATACCTGTGTGAGTTTTGCGGTCTTGGGAAAGAGCTCGGGCTCACCCACACGGTTAAAGCCCCATGCCTTCTGCCAGCTCACAAACACATCACAAGGAACCGGGTTGTCAAGAATAAAAAACGCATGGATACCTGTCCCGCTCTTGGATGTGAACACCACGGGTTGCGCGCCAATGAATCGACTCAGCGCTGCGAGCTGGTCTACATTCCCGCCATCCCCAGTGTGATCGTCGAGGTCGAGACAGAAAACGCACACCATACCGTCTCGATGCGGGACCAATCCAAGGTGCGTCGCTTTCTTGATGGCGTATGGCGTTCCATCCTGCTTCGTACTGCCAAAGACTTCACGCTCTAATGTCCCATCGGCGTACGCAGAGATCGCACGGCTCGCATCCTCATCGCCATGAACCCAGCCGGGCCCATTCACTTTGCCCTTCGGATACATCAACGCCACCGCGTCAGGTTCACAATGCGGCCGCAGCCACTCCAGCAGTTGGTGCCGGTTAATCTCCATAGTTACCCCCTAGCTTTGCCCCCGAAGCGCCCGCTACGAAGCAGCTCCCGTGAGATCGTGCTTGTTCCAATCGCGTGTTGCGCCCGCCCCATCGCCGCCTTTGAGGGTTCGCAGCGTGTACGAACCGAGATCGAACGCGCGGTCGGCCAACGCGATAAAGATGGCTCCGACAGACTCGCCCTCTGGCGTGCCCGTGTCGATCTGAATGATCCTTGTTTCTTCGCAGCACTTGTACCGCGTCGTCATGCGCAGACGCGGCTCGCTGTAGAGCCCGCACGCGGCGATGATCGCCAGGTGCACCAGTTCCTCGGCCTCTTGGACATCCGCTAGGCGCGCAAACGCGCACTCGATCTGTTGATCTGTCATGTGTTTCCTTCCCATTGTGTATTTTGCCCCCACTCCGCCATCCCCCCGCCGTCCCTAAATCCACTGCTTCCCCACCGTTCCACTTCCCCAAGCGAACGGTCCTGCGGAGAGAATGACCTCTCCCCATAGATATATACTGAATCTGAATTGCAGGTGTCGTGAAAATGTTCAAGATTCACCCGCTTTCATGATTTTCCAACGGATCCGATCACGTTCCTTCCTGATCGAGTCCCGAGATTTCCCCCTCCATCGAGCCGTCTGAGTGACATTCGATCGTTTGATCTGCAGCATGAGATCAAGTTCGTCTGGTTCAAGTACCGATTTGATGTATTCGTAGAGGTCTCGTTGCTCGACTTGATGAAGTTGATCGTGGCTAACCACGCCAGTTCGCCGCTCTAGGGCGCTCTGGTCCATCAGCGATTCGACATCAACCATTTCGTCTGTTCTTGGATGACGGCATATGTCGCCTGGCGCGAGCAGCTTCTCACGCGGTCTGCGTTTCTGAGCGAACTGTGCTTGCAAGTAGCTGGAAGTGAAGTTGCTCAACACGGTGGACACAAAGGTAATCGGCTGCCCCCTTGATGGGTCGTACTTGCGAGCAATCTTCAGCAGGTGGAACCAAAAATCATGTTGAAAGTCTTCTCGATCACAGCTCCTGATCAATCGCTGATGAACGAGTTTTTTGCCACACACCTCGATATGCGTCCAAATCTTCTCATCCTGAGTCCATTCAGATGCCTGATTCATTCTGCTCATTTCCACTTGGCTTACCAGTCCTTTCGATACACGCAATAGATAACCATGCCGCGATCCGTCGCGGGTGCAGGGTTGATAAATGTGCGTAGAGATAACCTCCAACAGTTCTCGAACTGAGAGATTTAGTTTCCGTATGTATGGCTAAACTTCGAGCCCCTTGGCCGCTGAACGCTGACTCATTTACGAGCACGCTCTGCAACCCTCGTCTTGATCTACAAGTCTTCTTGCTTGATCACCTGAATGATATGAACGCACCTCGATTTGTTGAACCGATCTACGCGGTGATTTTCGAAAATAATTCAGTTTCCGACAGCAACCATTTGCAATCACTTCTCAGAGCGAGACGTCACCTTTGAACTGACTCAAAATTTTCCGAAGGATCACCATGTTTGTTCGCGATCTCAAAAGACCTACGCCAAATGCGTCTCTGAACTTGCCATGAAACCTCGCGAGTCAGCGGTCTTAGATCGCGCTCAGTAATCCGATCGCGCCCACGTTCTTGCGCAGGCAACATCAGAATCTCCTCCTGTATCGACGGCGACAGATGCAGCAGATTCATGATCTGTGTCATCCGTGGCTGGGTGACCTGCGCGAGATGGGCTAGCTCGGTCTGGTTCTGGACCGTCCCATCGCGGAGCAATCCGTCGTACCGGATCGCCAGCGCCATCAGCTTCGAGACTCGCGGGACCCGGCCCGTAGCACGAGCACTGATCTCGCCATCTTCATCATCAACAACGCGTTTCCTCCGCCCTTTGATGGCGAACTGTATCTTGCGTGTTACGCTCATCCGATTCTCAATCTTCACGCCGCCTCCTGTGCATCTGCCTTTTTCGACTTACCCTTCCCCGTCATCTCCGCCAGCGCCTTAATCCCGCTGGGCCTGAAAGTCACCCGCACGCTCTGCTCTGATGCGTCATACTCCACCACCTCGAGGAGCAGTTTGAGCACCCGCGCCTGCTCGCGTGGCTTGAGGATAGCCCAAAGCTCGTCAAATGCAACTATCAGAGATTTTGTCACGACAGGGTCAATGGTTTCTGACCGTGCACACTCGAGTTCGGACTCCAACTCGATATGGCGATTCTCCCCGGCCGTTATCGCTTTGTGAAGCTCCGCGATCCGGTCGGCTTGATCCCCGGGCTCGGTAGCCAGTCGTTTCATTTCGCGATGCTGTCTAGAAAGCTCCTTGATCAGTTCATCGAGCCTGCGCTTAAGTGATGCGATCCGCTCGTCGAGCTGCGCTTGCGACTGGTTCATCACTTTGTCTAGCAGTTCACCATCCTCAAACACCCCGCGTATCTCATCGATCACGACCCGCTCAATCTCCGGTGCTGGCAAGCTCCCCGAAGGACACTGCGTTGCCCCCTTCTTGATCGCCCCGACACACCGGTAGTAGCGGTACTGCCTCGCCTTCTTGCCACGTGCTGTGGTAAACACGTGCGTCATCGCGTGGTCGCACCCCTTGCACCGCAGAAGCCCCCTCAGCAACGCACCGTACTTGTTGCGGACCTCCGCGCCCCCGGTGCGGCCGTTGTGCTTGAGGGTCTTCTGGACGCGCTCGAAGACATCGGACTCGATAATCGCCCCGTGCTCGCCCTCGTAGATGTCCCCCTTGTGGGTGATCTTCCCGATGTAGATCGGGTTGGTGAGGTGGTTGTAGAGCGTGGACTTGTCGAACGGGCGATCGCCGATGGGCTTGCCCTTGGCCGTCAGCCGTTTCTTGTTTCGCCAATCGCGCCGACGGAGCTCCTCACAAACGGGTTGGAGTGACTGCTTCTCAAGGTAGAGGTCGAAGATCGCCCTGATCCGTTCCGCTTCAGCCGCATTGACGACCAGCTTGGGGCTCCCGCCGCTGCGGTCCACATCGTACCCCAACATCGGCACGCCGCCGGTCCACTTGCCCTTGCGCTTTTGGGCCGCGATCTTGTCGCGGATCCGCTCGCCGATGATCTCCCGCTCAAACTGCGCAAAGCTCAGGAGGATGTTCAGCGTCAAACGCCCCATCGAGCTCGTCGTGTTGAACTGCTGGGTCACCGAGACGAACGACACGCCGTTGGCATCGAAGGAATCCATGATGCGGGAGAAGTCCATGAGCGAGCGGCTCAGGCGGTCCACCTTGTAGACGACCACGCAATCGATCTTCCCGGCTTGGATGTCCCGCATCAACTGATCCATCGCGGGTCGGTCCAGACTCCCCCCAGAGAATCCACCGTCGTTGTACTGCTCGGGCAGGCACACCCACCCCTGGGTTTTTTGGCTCGCGATGAACGCCTCGGCGCTCTCGCGCTGAGCATCGAGGGAGTTGAACTCCTGATCGAGACCCTCCTCGCTGCTCTTGCGTGTGTAGATGGCGCACCGGATGGTCTCCGGCGTGCTCTTGTCTCCCTGCTGTTTGCTGTCACTACTGCTCTTCATAAATCCCCCTTGGCGTGTTCTCGCCATTACTTGGTCCCCAACTGAAAGAACCGGAAGCCGTTGATATGGCTCCCGGTGATGTGCTTGGCTACGGCGCTGAGTGTCGAGTACCGGTCCCCGTTGTGTTCAAACCCGTCGCCGTCGGGGAGGACCGTCACCCGGACGGTCTCGCCTTTGTACTGGCGCACGATCACCGAGCCCACGCTCGGGAGTCTCGGGTCTCTCGCTGTGTGTGATCTAGTTACAGTTGATCGCACCCCGCTCTGCGGAGGACAGATCAGGGTCTTGGGGGCCATCACCCGAATATCGGAGTCGTTGGCAAGCTCGGCTGCACGCGCCTTGGCCCGCTCGCTTAAGCCCCCCATCGCGTCGGCTTGGATCCGCCACGCGATCTTGCGGATGAGGTACTGGCGGTGTCGCGTCCTGACGGGCTGGCCGTGGAGGTCGTGGTACCGCTCGGCGAGTTCCCCGGTCGTCATGTGCTGCAGCTCGTCGAGCTGAGTTTCGAGCTTCGAATCAATTGCCTGGGCCAAAATCACCTCCCATGTTGATACAGAGTAGCGGCGCACCCAGTAGTGCGCAAGTAACCGACACACTGAGGTCTGCATGGGTTCAGTTTTCAAGTGCCTGTGGCGAAGAAACTTGGAGATTCTGAGTGGGTCTCCATGTGCGGTCGATGCCGCGCTGCTTGGTCTTTGAATCGTGCTGCGCGCGGTATACCCCCACCGCCAGAATCGACGCGATCTCGTCGAGCCGCTCTTCAGTGGTCATGGTCTCTGGATCTCTTGTGGAATCCAATTTCTGAACTGTCATGTGTGTCCCCCGACGTTGTCAGGGCTCCCCAGCCCTGTTCCCCTGTGATGTGGAGCAATGCTGCCCCTTCCCTTGTATATATACACGGTTGGTTGGTGGGGTGTCGGAGATTTTGAAGATTGTTTTGACCGCTATTCCATACATACTCCCCAAGCCATTTTGCAGGTTTCATGTTCATGAACCAATCGGCCTCCGAGGGATCCAAGTTGTAGAGGTCGCTAGTCAAGTATGGATAGTCTGAATACTTTAAATCACCGAGAATACAATTTATCGTCGCATTTGCTGGTCAAGAACACGATTTATGCTCACAGCAACTCATTCAGTTGGATAGTGGTTTTTACCTTCGATATCACATAATCGAACAGTACTAGTGTAAAATCGTCGCAGAAGGATGAGCGATGAATAACCCTAAACAGACATTAAATGAAACCGAAATCTGTGATCAATATATCACACCGGCGATTAAAAGATCTGGATGGGATGGCGGGCAACAAATTCGCCGTGAATACAGTTTTACCGATGGACAAATTTATGTTCGTGGGAAAATGCACAAACGCGGCGATCGGAAGCGGGCTGACTATGTGCTCGAAACTACGGCAAAGATTCAGCTTGCCATTATCGAGGCAAAAGACAACAAACATTCCTTGGGCGCGGGAATGCAGCAGGGACTCTCTTACGCCAAGTCTCTCGATATCCCATTTGTTTTCAGCTCAAACGGAGATGGCTTTCTATTCCATGACCGTACCGGACAATCCGACCCGGTTGAACGCAATCTGGCACTTGACGAGTTCCCAACAGAGTCAGAACTCTGGGCAAAGTACATGGCATGGAAAGGGCTGACCACTGACTCAGAATCAGTGATCAAGTTCCCCATGCATGACGACGGATCGGGTAAGGAGCCACGCTACTACCAGCGGATCGCGATCCAGCGAACGATTGAGGCTGTCGCCAAAGGCAATCGCAGAGTACTTCTCGTGATGGCGACCGGAACCGGAAAAACCTACACAGCATTCCAGATCATCTGGAGGTTATGGAAAGCCGGACAGACAAAGCGGGTCCTCTTCCTCGCTGATCGCAATATCTTGGTAGACCAGACGAAGACGAACGATTTCAAGCCATTCGGCCAGGTCATGACAAAGGTTAAGAATCGTTCCATTGACAAATCATTTGAGGTGTATCTTGCACTCTACCAGGCGGTAACCGGTACCGAAGAAGAGCAAAACATCTACAAACAGTTCAATCGTGATTTCTTCGACCTCATCGTGATTGACGAATGCCACCGCGGCTCTGCGAAAGA
>TARA_R110002073_G_scaffold23229_4_pt1 | contig 24578 bp, 19 predicted proteins | sample TARA_R110002073 | Tara Oceans TARA_R110002073 (sample SAMEA4397174) | marine metagenome | biome: Polar Biome; feature: [DCM] deep chlorophyll maximum layer (ENVO:01000326); material: water (ENVO:00002006), including particulate matter (ENVO:01000060) such as... | depth 40 m | reverse complement strand
CAGGATTTTGATGGTGCTAAAAAATGGTTAGACAAAATTAAGTACCCGAATTCTGCTTTAACAAGAAAGCAACAAGGTTATTATAACTATTTAAATGGGATTATGGTTTCGCAAACCAATATGAATGAAGCCGAAAAATATTTTAAAAACGCTGTGTCTTTAGGCTTATCAATGGATCATGATATGGCAATGGCTAAATTGAATTTAGCTGGAATCGCCTTTAGTAAGCGTCGCAAACAGGAAGCCCAAAAGTTATTGAGTGAAGCTCAAAAGCTTGATAAACGTGACATGCTAGCAGATCAAATAAAAATGATGAAAGAGCAAATGAAACGTGCTTCAATTCCAAAACAACACTATGGAAGCCCTACTTCTTCGAGGCAACATCGTAAAAGTAAAAGATAAGAATATATCTATTATCAAGGTTTTGAGTAGTGACCTTCTTCTGGAATTTCAATAAAGTACTCCTTACGGGATTTATTATTAAGATGTGGTTCACGCAACCAAGGGTTGTGCAATTTTAGTATTTTATAGTTAATACCAAATTGTTCAGAAAATTTTACAAAATCGGTCACAGCAGTATCTATTGCAACTTTATAGGTTGGAATAGGCTTATATAAATCTTTGTGCCTAAAATTAAAACCATATTTGTCGGGATGGTTTAAAATTTCTTTTAAAGCCACAATTCTAAACATATATCTTCCAGTTTCTTCTCCAAGTAACAAATCGTAGTAACCAGAAACATTTTGTTCTTTTAGCCGTTTGGCCACTCCAGCTTTTCCAGCATTATAGGACGCTGCTGCTAGTGTCCAGCTGCCAAAACGTTCTTTGGCTTCCAAAAGGTATTTGCAGGCCACTTCGGTTGATTTCTCGAGGTTGTAACGCTCGTCAACGTTTGTGTTAATTTCCAGTCCGTTTTCGCGTCCTGTAGCTTTCATGATTTGCCAAACACCTCTTGCTCCAGCAGGCGATACTGCATTGGTTAAACCGCTTTCTATAACAGCTAGGTATTTAAAGTCATTTGGAATTCCATGTTTTTTAAGAATTGGTTCAATTACAGGAAAATACTTGTTGGCACGTTTAAACATTAACAAGGCGTTGGATTGCCAATAGGTATTTACCAATAATTCGCGATCCATACGTTCTAAAATGTCTGGATCACTCAATGGCATGGCTTCGCCTGCAAAATTCAAATTATCTGGAACGTTTAATGCATAAACGTTGTAATCGTTAATAATTTTCTTTTCTAAATTATCATCACTTGGAGCATCTTGAACTGCAAAAATAAACAGCGCAGATAAACTTAATAACCCAAGACATGCTAGAATATTTTTTATTGTCTTCATCATTTTAAAAAGTTTATTTGGTCTAAAATAATGAAAAAACTGAAAAGACAATACATTTTAACTAAGAATCAACTTTGGAAGATGCTCGTTAAACCACTTATACTTATTAATAATCATAACATGAGTACCTCCTTTTATGGTAACACAATTTGAAATATATTTTATTGGGAATACTGGATCCTTATCGCCATGAATATGGATTATATTTGGAATAACGGTCTCTTGGTCCCAACACACCATGTTATGAATTGCCCAATCTAGATATCGCTTATCGCTAACCGATAAATATTTTTTATACAATTTAACGCGCTTTTTTATAGTTTCTCCTAGAGCATATTTTGCAAATTCATCGAAATTACTAGCAAACCGAGTAGGCAATAGTTTATAAGCTTTTGTAGCTTTTGCTAGTTTCATTTTTTTAGGTAATTCATGCTTAGTTTTTATACTGGAAACGATAATGAGTTTTTTAAGATTTAGAAACTTACTCATTTCCTGAACCAAAACACCTCCAAAGGAAACACCTAATAGTACGGCATTTTCATGCTCAATTTTCTGTGCCATTCGTTTGGCATATTCCAATAATGATTCTTTGGTATTTGGAATTTCCCATTCAAGCCAATGTACTTTAAACTGCTCCTCTGGCAGCTTTATATATTCGAAAATTGAAGGGTTTGCCGCCATTCCAGGCATAAGGTATAGGTGTACTAGGTCTTGGTTCATAAGTAATTAAGACAGTGTTTGTAATGTTTGTAACGATATTTTTTGTAAATTTGCATCACAAAACTATATAAAATAGTTCTTTCTCCATTGAATAAATAGACTAATTATGATAGATGCAGCTGAACTCATTGACAATACCTTTTTACGGCAATTTCAACTTGACGTTGAAGGTAATTTAGCAACTATTGAATATTCTCTCCAAGACCGTAAGATTTTTTTAACAAAGCTTGTTGTTCCTGAATGTGTTTCGGACGACATATTTGTTGAGGATTTTTTAAAACTTGTAATGGAAAATATTCAAGAAAGAAACATTAGTGTGGTGCCAACGAGCCCTCCTATTGCAAAATTTATCCGCAGAAACAGACGCTACAAAAGCATGCTTCCTGTTGGTGTAAGAATTTAATAAAGAGTGACTTTCGGGTCACTTTTTTAGTTTAAAGCAACAGTATCATTCACAAAATTAAAACGCACCAGTCCATCGTCATCAATTTTAGAAAGTACCACATTGTGTAGTGTATTAACCAATTCTGGATTCCAAGGTGTTTTTACTTTTACATAATTTTCGGTAAATCCGTGAATGTAGCCTTCTTTATTTTCGCCTTCAAACAATACGGTCTTTTTAGTTTTTAACTGGCTTTCGTAAAATGCGCGACGCTTTTTAACCGATAAACCGCGTAACATTTTACTGCGCTTGGAGCGTACATTTTTAGGTACTACATCTTTCATTTTTACTGCTAATGTGTTATCTCTTTCAGAATATGTGAACACATGTAAATATGAGATATCTAATTCTGATAGGAAATTATAGGTTTCCAAAAAATGAGCTTCTGTCTCTCCTGGAAAACCAACAATAACATCAACGCCAATACAAGCATGTGGCATAACTTGTTTGATCTTATTTACGCGATCTATATAAAGCTCTCGTAAGTAACGTCGGCGCATTAATTTAAGCAAATGGTTACTACCACTTTGTAACGGAATATGAAAATGAGGCACAAAGGTTTTACTGCCTGCAACAAATTTGATGGTTTCATTTTTTAGCAGGTTTGGTTCTATGGACGAGATTCGTAAACGCTCTATACCTTTAACCTCATCTAAAGCTTGGACCAGTTCATAAAACGTATGTTCATGCTTTTTGTTTCCAAATTCGCCCTTACCATAATCACCAATATTAACACCTGTGAGTACAATTTCTTTAATGTTTTGCTCCGAAATTTCTTTGGCATTCTTCAATACGTTTTCAAGCGTGTCACTCCTAGATATCCCTCTAGCTAATGGTATAGTGCAATAGGTACATTTATAATCGCAGCCATCCTGCACTTTTAAAAAAGCACGCGTACGATCTCCAACCGAGTAACTACCAACATAGAAATCGGCATCTTCAATTTCGCATGAGTGCACTTCGCCAAAATCATTTTTGGTTAAATCGTTTAAATAGTCTGTAATCTTAAATTTTTCGGTAGCACCAAGTACCAAATCTACGCCATTAACATCGGCCAGAGCCTTTGGTTTTAACTGTGCATAACAACCAATTGCAGCAACAAACGCTTCAGGATTTGTTTTTTGAACTTGTTTTACAATAGTTTTAAAACGCTTATCGGCATTCTCGGTGACCGAGCATGTATTTATTACATAGATATCTGCAACTTCAGAAAAATCTACACGGTCAAACCCTTCACTTTTAAAGTTTCTGGCAATGGTAGAAGTTTCTGAAAAATTAAGTTTGCATCCAAGTGTGTAAAAAGCGACTTTTTTTCTAGCGTCCATCCCTTGTATTTTTATCAAGCGTGCAAATTTACAATTTAATTAGCAGATGATAAAACGAAGTGCAGCATCATGAACCGCTATATATTATTAAGAAATTTAAAAGTAATGCAACATAAGTAATCTTTTAAATTTATTGCTTTCTATACTTTTGTGTTACTTCAAACACGTGTTCCAAAATAGCTGCATCTTTCTCGGTGAATTCAATATTTCGCCTAGACATTACCACTTTAGCAACCTCGAATGCTTTTTTGGTTAAATAGGTCGTGAAGCCACTATTGCCTCCCCAACTAAAACTTGGTATAAAATTTCGTGGAAAACCACTACCAAAAATATTGGCACTAACACCTACAACGGTTCCTGTATTAAACATGGTATTAATTCCGCATTTACTGTGATCTCCCATCATAAGTCCACAAAATTGTAATCCTGTTCTAGCAAAACCTTCGGTTTCATAATCCCAAAGTCTTACTTGTGCATAATTATTTTTTAGGTTAGAATTATTGGTGTCTGCTCCCAAATTACACCATTCACCCAACACAGAGTTTCCCAAAAATCCATCATGACCTTTATTAGAATAGCCAAGTAGCACTGAATTATTAACCTCTCCTCCTACTTTACTATAAGGTCCAATTGTAGTAGAGCCATATATTTTTGCTCCTAGTTTTATGGTCGCGTGGTCACATAATGCAAAAGGCCCTCTGATAATGCTACCTTCCATGATTTCAGCATCCTTACCAATATATATAGGTCCTGAGCTTGCATTTAAGGTAGCAAACTCTACTTTTGCACCTTCTTCAATAAAAATATTGTTGGCTTCGATTACATTATTGCTTTTTGGTATTGGCTGTGATTGCCTTCCATTTGTCAGTAACTCAAAATCATCCTCAATGGCTTTTCCGTTTTTTGAAAAAATATCCCAAGTGTTTTCAATACATACAAGCTCTCTCTCAAACTCAATAGCTTCGTATTCGTCAAAATTAACGGCTTCTTGGTTTTTTTGAGTGTGAAATGCTATAACATCTTCATCTTTAAATATGGCTTGCTTTTGGGTTAAAGACCTTATTAATTCAACAAGTTCACCATTGGGTAAATATGAAGCATTAATCATAATATTTTCCTCAAGTTCTACCATTGGATGTTTTTGAGTTAAATAGCCCTCAGTAACTGTAGAGGTCTTATAACCAAGATATGTTTCCCATTTTTCACGAATGATTAAAATACCAACTCTTATATCTGCAACTGGTCGTGTATATGTAAATGGGAGTAATTTATTTCTATAAGGACCATCAAAAAGAATGTAGTTCATGAGACGTTAGAAATTATAAGCTAGAAGTTAGAAAATAATCTCCCCAACTATAACTTTGGTTAATCCACTACCAAAAGTAACTTAAATGTTGAAAACAAAAAAGCCTTCATGAAAATTCTGAAGGCTTTTGCAAAATATATTTTTACTGAGTTTATTTCTTAAACTTAGCGTATTTGTTTTTGAACTTATCGATACGTCCTGCAGTATCTACCAACTTAGATTTACCTGTATAATAAGGGTGAGACGTTCTTGAGATTTCCATTTTTACTAATGGATATTCAACACCATCTACCTCTATTGTTTCGCTAGTATCTGCAGTAGATTTTGTTAAAAACACATCGTCGTTAGACATGTCTTTAAATGCTACTAATCTATAATTTTCTGGATGTATACCTTTTTTCATCACTTAAACTTTAAAATCGTTTCTTTTTTCGAGCTGCAAATTTAAGAATTTTTCATAAAACAACAACATATTATTTATTTTTTTATTCATCTATATTTATTGTAACATATATTATCTTTACGATACTAATATATTATTAACCAAAAAAACATTACATGGAAAACTCAATAAAATCGAGTGCAATTAATTACGGCCTTTATTTAGGTGGTATTTTATCTTTAATTACTGTGGCCATTTGGTTCATAGACATAAACTTAATGGCAAATATGTGGCTTGGCATAGGTTTATTATTAGCCATAATAGCCTTTGGAGTAGTTTCTACAGCCAAATCTAAAAGTTTACAAGAAGGTGTTTTAACTTTCAAGGAAGCCTTTTCTTCGTATTTTATTACGGTTGCAATTGGAATTGCAATTAGCTCAATAGTAAGTATGATTCTTTTTAATTATGTAGATCCAGATGCTGCAAACCAAATACAACAACTTACTGTTGACTCTACTATTAGTATGATGGAAGGTTTTGGAGCACCAGCTGAAGCAATAGCTGAAGCTGTTGAAAAAATTGAAAGCCAAAATCAATTTAGCATTCTTAATACAGCTAAATCTTTAGCTTGGGGATTATTATTTCAAGCTGTAATTGGACTAATTGTCGCTGCGATTATGAAAAGATCTAACCCAGATGCTTAAATAATTTCTTTACTTTTGGCAGAGAATTTAGAAATTATTAAAAAATGGACATATCAGTAGTTATACCACTACTTAACGAGAAAGATTCTTTAAACGAATTACATGATTGGATTGCAAAAGTTATGCAGTCCAATCATTTTTCGTATGAGATTATTTTTATTGACGATGGCAGTACTGATGGTTCATGGGAAACTATAAAAACACTATCACAAAAAAACAATACCGTAAAAGGCATTAAGTTTTTAAAAAATTACGGAAAATCTCAAGCACTTCACGCTGGGTTTTTAGAAACACGTGGCGAGGTAATTATTACCATGGATGCCGATTTGCAAGACAATCCAGAAGAAATACCAGAACTTTACAAAATGATTATTGAAGATGGTTACGATTTGGTGTCTGGTTGGAAAAAGAAACGTTACGACTCGGTTATTGCAAAAAACATGCCTTCAAAACTATTTAATTGGGCAGCCAGAAAAACATCTGGTGTAAAACTACACGATTTTAATTGCGGTTTAAAAGCCTATAATAAAGAGGTTGTAAAAAATATAAATGTATATGGCGAAATGCATCGCTATATTCCTGTATTAGCCAAAAATGAAGGGTTTAATAATATTGGTGAAAAAGTGGTGCTACACCAAGTACGTAAATATGGAAAAACAAAATTTGGTATGGAACGATTTATTAATGGTTTTTTAGATTTAATAAGCATCTGGTTTTTATCCAAATTTGGGAAGCGACCAATGCATTTTTTTGGAGCTCTTGGAGCTTTAATGTTTTTTATTGGGTTTTGCTTTGCTGTTTATTTAGGTATTGATAAACTATTTATTAATCCTAGTGGAAGATTAATTACCCAAAGACCACAATTCTATATCTCTCTAGTAACGATGATTATTGGTACGCAATTTTTTGTTGCTGGCTTTTTGGGTGAAATCATTTTACGCAACAAGGAAGATAAAGACCGTTATAAAATTGATAATAAAATAAATTTATAAGTTGTTAACGTTACTGCAACAACTTTACCTAAGTTAATTCGCTATTTTTGTATATAAATTTTAATTAATGATGCATATAGAACCTCAAATTCTAGAAAAAGTAAATGCGTGGTTAACGCCTACTTTCGATACAGATACACAGCAAGAGATTAAAAAATTAATCGCTACAAACCCAAAAACCTTAAAAGAAAGCTTTTATAAAAATTTAGAGTTCGGTACTGGCGGAATGCGTGGTGTAATGGGAGTTGGAACCAATCGAATGAACAAATACACCATTGGCAAAAACACTCAAGGCTTAAGTAATTATCTACAACAATCGTTTCCAAACGAGCAGCTAAAAGTAGCTATAGCTTTTGATTGCAGACATAACAGTAAAGAATTTGCAAAAATTGTAGCAGATGTCTTTTCGGCTAACAATATTAAAGTCTATCTATTCGAAGACTTGCGACCAACACCTGAATTGTCCTTTACTTTAAAACATTTAGGCTGTCATTGTGGTATTGTGTTAACAGCATCACACAATCCGCCAGAGTATAATGGGTATAAAGTATATTGGCAAGATGGTGGGCAAATAGTACCTCCTCAAGATTCTGAAATCATTTCTGAAATAAATAATCTAGAATATGCTGAAATTAATTTTGATTCGAAAGAATCACTCATTCAATATATAGGAAAAGATATAGATAATGTGTTTATTAATTCATCCATAAAAAACGGGAGTTTTAACACCAGTGAAAAAGCTCGTAATGATTTAAAAGTAGTGTTTACTTCGCTACATGGCACTTCTATTACCATTATCCCCGAAACACTAAAAAGAGCTGGTTATAAAAATGTCCATATTGTAAAAGAACAAGAAGTGCCTAATGGCGATTTTCCTACGGTTGATTCTCCAAACCCTGAAGAACCAGCAGCCTTAAAAATGGCATTGGAATTAGCCAAAAAAGTTAATGGCGATATTGTAATTGGCACAGATCCAGATAGCGATAGAATTGGTGTCGCTGTAAGGGATTTAGATGGCAACATGAAACTTTTAAACGGCAACCAAACCATGGTTGTTATGACCGAATTTCTTTTAAAACAATGGAAAAACGAAAATAAAATCCAAGGAAAAGAATTTATAGGTTCTACCATAGTATCTACACCAATGATGAAAGATTTAGCATCATATTATAATGTGGAATGTAAAATTGGCCTTACTGGTTTTAAATGGATCGCAAAAATGATTAAGGACTTTCCTGAACTCGATTTTATTGGAGGTGGCGAAGAAAGTTTTGGCTTTATGGTAGGTGATTTTGTTAGAGATAAAGATGCAGTAACCGCTACACTTTTAGCCTGTGAAATTGCCGCTCAAGCCAAGGCTAAAGGAAGTTCATTTTTCAAGGAATTAATTAAACTGTATATAATACATGGATGTTATAAAGAACGCTTAATATCCATTACAAAAAAAGGAATAGAAGGTGCTGAAGAAATTAAGCAAATGATGATTGAAGCCAGAAAAAAACCTCTAACGGAAGTTAATGGAAGTAAAGTTGTAAAAATTGAAGACTATCAATTATCAATTTCAAAAAACACAATTACAGGAGCAGTATCTAAAATTGATGTTCCAAAATCCAATGTCCTTATTTACTATACAGAAGATAGCAGTCAAATAGCATTAAGACCAAGTGGTACCGAACCAAAAATTAAATATTATATTAGTGTAAATACCACACTAGACAATGTGGCAGCCTATAAAACAACGGAACAACAATTGGAAAATAAGATCGATGCCATTATTAAAGACATGAAACTTAATTAATGAACTACTTTAAGCAAATACTCCGATTTGCAAAACCGTATAAAATCTATGCAGTTTTAAACATTATTTCAAATGTCTTTTATGCATTGTTTGGAACCCTATCGATGATATCGTTATTTCCAATGCTTAAAGTGCTGTTTGGCGATACAAAACCCTTAAAAACAGAACCTGTTTGGGATGGTCTAAAAAATATCACCACCTATGGAGAGAGTTACCTCAACTATTTTGTCACCCAAAAAAAAGCAACTGGAAATGAAGATGTATTAATTTTTATGGTGATTTTGGTTGTCGCTACATTTTTGCTTAAAAACGTGTTTAGTTATTTGGCAATGTACTTTATTACTTTTTTGCGCAATGGTGTGCTAAAAGACATGAGAAACGAACTTTACGACAAGATAACCTCCTTGCCAATTTCATTTTATTCTGAAAAGCGCAAAGGCGACACCATGTCTAGAATTTCAACCGATGTTTTAGAAATACAGCATTCATTCTTATCTATTTTAGAGTTGATTGTGAGAGAACCATTAATGATATTGTTCACCATAATATCAATGTTTTTAATAAGCTCTAAGCTTACCGTTTTCGTGTTCATTTTCATTCCAGTCTCAGGTTTCTTAATTTCATTAGTTGGTAAATCTTTAAAAAGAAAATCAAACAAAGTTCAACAAGAGCAAGGGTTCTTTCTATCGATTGTAGATGAAACACTCTCTGGATTAAAAGTAATTAAAGGTTTTAATGGTGAAAAAATATTTGGTAATAAGTTTAAAGAATCAACAAATCGCTTTTATAAATTTTCAAATTCGCTCTTAAATAGACAAAATTTAGCTGGACCAACAAGCGAGTTTTTAGGTATTACAGTTATTGCTATCCTGCTTTGGTATGGAGGTCAAATGGTGTTGAACGACAAATCTCTAGATCCTGGGTTATTCTTGGTTTATATGGGGCTTGCATATAATATCTTAACACCTGCAAAAGCCATTAGCAAAGCAAGCTATAAAGTTAAAAAGGGAAATGCTGCTGCCGAACGTGTGCTTGAAATTTTGAATACAAAATCAATACTAAAAGACAAACCTAATGCCACAGTAAAACACGATTTTAACGATAGTATTAAATTAGAAAACGTATCTTTTAAATACGAAGAAGATCTTGTGTTAAAGCATTTTTCCATAAATGTTTCCAAAGGAAAAACGGTTGCTTTGGTTGGGCAATCTGGAAGTGGCAAAAGTACTATCGCCAACTTAGTGACCCGTTTTTATGATGTCACAGATGGAAAAATCACCATTGACGGAATAGATGTTAGAGAGCTTACTAAACATTCGCTTAGGAATCTTATGGGATTAGTCACCCAAGACTCAATTTTATTTAATGATTCGGTTAAGAATAACATTCTTTTAGGCGATGAAAATGCGTCAGACGAGCAAGTTATAGAGGCCTTAAAAATTGCAAACGCATGGGAATTTGTTAAAAATCTTCCTGAAAACATACATACAAACATAGGAGATTCTGGAAATAAACTCTCTGGCGGACAGAAGCAACGAATAAGTATTGCAAGAGCTGTTTTAAAGAATCCACCTATTATGATTTTAGATGAGGCAACCTCAGCTCTTGATACAGAAAGTGAACGCTTGGTACAAGTGGCTTTAGAGAACATGATGAAAAATAGAACCTCCATTGTAATTGCACATCGCTTATCGACTATTCAAAACGCCAATGAAATTATCGTGATGCAAAAAGGCGAAATCGTTGAGCAAGGAAAACACCAAGAGCTACTCGATAAAAGTGGTGTTTATAGCAATTTAATTGCAATGCAATCCTTTCAATAATAAATAAATTAGGAAACATTATAAAATAAGAAAAGGATGTAATTTGGGTAACATCCTTTTCTCTTATATTACCAATCTTGGGGGAAATGGTAATACTTAGTAGGTTAAGACAATGTAAACATATAACATATTTTAGTATCCACCAAGAAAAAAATGCATTTTATCGATATTATTTACACTTAATCGATTTAATTTATTATAATCTATTGTTTTTTAAGTAGTTGTATATTTTAAAAAAAATAAGATAAAAGTCATTAAACTTTTAATAAATTGATAAGTCTAAAAAGTAAACTGTTTTTTTTGGATAAAGAAGATCTTTTATTGTCTCAACTTAAATCACCATCAACAAGAGAGAAAGCTTTTAGAGAGCTAATAACACTCTATAAAGAGCGTTTGTATTGGCATATACGTAAAATAGTTATCTCACATGACGATACTGATGATGTTTTGCAAAATACTTTCATTAAAGTTTTTAGAAGCATTGATAAATTTAAAGGCGATAGCAAATTATTCTCTTGGATGTATCGTATTGCAACCAACGAAGCTATAACACATATAAATAAAAACAACAAACGGTTACAGATAAGTAACGAAGAAGTCCAATCGAAAGCAGTTAATAATTTAAAAGCTGATGTGTATTTTGATGGAAACGATATCCAACTTAAACTTCAAAAAGCAATTGCAACACTGCCGCAAAAACAACAAATAGTTTTTAATATGAAATATTTTGACGATTTAAAATATAAAGACATGTCCAATATTTTAGAAACCAGCGAAGGCGCTTTAAAAGCTTCATATCATATCGCTGTTAAAAAAATTGAAACGTATTTAATTAAAAATTAAACCTTTTAAATAAAATGGAGTCTAATTACTAAGCATGAAAAGCAAATTAAATAACATAAAAAAAACAGGTTTTAAAACTCCAAAAAATTACTTTCAAAATTTGGAAGACCAAATAATGGATACTATTAAACTAGATAATGCACTCAAAAGCATTGATGATGCTGGTTTTAAAATACCTCAAGGTTATCTAGATACCTTGGAAGACGTTGTGCTAACTAAAGTCACAAAAACTAGTAATCCAAAAGTAATTTCTATTTTAAACAAACAAACGCTTATTTATATTTCTGGTGTGGCTGCAGCAGTACTAATTATGTTTAATATTTTTTGGAATAAAACCGAAACCACAATAGATACATTAGATGCTGAACTTGTAGAAAACTATTTTATTGACCAAGGAATAAACACTTTTGAAATAGCAGCTTTACTAACCAACGATGAAGAAATAAATATAGACATAGAAATTTTTGATGAAACTTTTAACAACGATTCCCTAGAAGATTATTTGCTAGAAAATATGGATTTAGAAGATTTCATTGACCAATAACAAAAAAATGAAAAGAATAATAACTCCCTTATTGCTATTTATTATTTGCTTCTCGAGTTTTGCACAATCGGGAGGTAAAGATTGGCGACAACAAATAAAAGCTCAAAAAGTAGCTTTTATTACCGAACAACTAAGCTTAACTCCACAAGAGGCTCAAAAATTTTGGCCTATCTATAATGCGTTTGAAGATCAATTACACCAAATACGTAGAAATGATGAAAAAGCCATTAGAGATGCCATGAAAAAAGAGACGCTTACTGAAAAAGAAGCTCAAGATGTTATAAATCAATTTTTAACTGTTGAAAATAAAAAACATCTTGCCAAACAACAATTAATTAAAGATTTAGATGGCGTTATTCCGCCCCAAAAAATCATCAAGTTAAAAATTGCTGAAGATGCATTTAATAGAAAACTCATGGAATCTTACAGGAAAAGACGTGAACAACGTTTAAAAAACAAAAAACCTTAATAAAGGCGACTGCCTAAAAAGTGATTTTCAGTATCATATTGTGTGCTATCAAAATATAACATGCTAATCTTGAGATTTTTATACTATATTTGGAAAGACAAATTATAGTTATTTATTTCTTTTAGATTGCCTCTTTTTATTTCAATGTTAGTTTACTAATGCGTCCACTTCCAGCAGCATAGGCTGTTGTTTCATCTATAAACTTAATAGTAAAAAACCCTTCGTCACTTATTGTTTTCCAGGTATTTCCACCATCATTACTGTAATCTATTCCGTTAAAACCCACAGCTACTAATTCCTGTCCATTTCTATTTGGTATATATTGCACACAACTTCGGTAATTGGGCGTTTTACCATCAGCAACCAATTGCCAAGTTTTTCCTCCATCTTCGGTTTTTATTTTATTAGCATTATTAGCATCAGGCTTTGTATAATCTCCTCCAATTGCAAATCCTTGTAATTCATCGTAAAAATCTACAGAGTAAATCCCTTGTGTATCCTTATCTCTAATTATTGGTGTATCTATAACTTCCCATGTTTCACCTTTATCTTCAGAGTAGTAGATTCTTCCTGCTGTTGTAGCAACCCAAGTTTTATTTTCAACAATAGCAATATTGGTATTACTAGCAGCAAATGCACCTTCACCTTCCTTAGCCTGAGGCAGTTGGTCGCAACTTAGTTTAGCCCAAGTTTTTCCTCCATCGCGTGTAATAATTATAGATAAACAGCCCTCTATGCTATCTCCAATGGCAATACCTTCATTATCGTTCCAAAACTTCATAGCATCGTAAAACACATTTTCATGATCTTCTCTATACACTAGTTGCATGCCAGAATTGGTCGTTTTAAATAACAATGCAGGATTTTCAATGGTTAACATAAAAAAGTCTGTACTTGTGTGTGCAACAGCTCGAAAATTAAAGCTTAGTGTGTCTCTTTTTTGTTTTGAGATATTCCAAGTTTTTTTATTAGGACTGTACAAACCAAACGTGTTGTTATTGGCTGCAAATGCTAAACTTGCATCATTTAATATATCGATAGCACGAATACTTAAAAGAGAATCCTCTAAAATTGTTTCAACTTCTACTGTATTAAAATCCCTAGGAGTAAACGCATTTTCCTTCTTACAAGAAATTAATGAAGCTAGAAGAAATGCAAAAAGTAAGTGTTTCATGGTTTAAATTTTTATAAAAATAGAAAACTCATTGAATAAACATATAATCAATTTAACAAATAAACTTTTTAAACTACCTTTGCTTGCTTAAAATATTGAGATGCGTTTACACAGAAATTTATGTTTTGCAGTTATTGATGGGTTAATACAGATCTTCAATGAAGGCGAATATGCCGACAAAGTCGTACAACAACTTCTAAAGCGCGATAAACGTTGGGGAAGTCGTGATCGTGCTTTTGTAGCCGAAACTACTTACGACATTGTTAGATGGAAGCGCTTGTATGCCGAAATTGCTAACGTAAAAGAACCTTTTAACCGTGATGATGCTTGGCGTTTATTTGCCGTTTGGGCAACACTTAAAGGGATTAAATTACCCGATTGGAGATACTTCGAGAACACACCAACACGCAAAATTAAAGGTCGTTTTGATGAGTTGTCTAAAATTAGAAAATTTAGAGAATCTATTCCAGATTGGATGGATGGCCTTGGAGCAAAAGAACTTGGAGAGAATAAATGGACCAAAGAACTTGCTGCACAAAACCAGCAAGCCGAAGTTATACTTAGAGTTAACACACTTAAAACCAATAAAAAAGATTTACAACTAAAGCTACAATCGGAAGATATACAAACCGAATTTTTACCTAATCACCCTTCAGCATTAAAACTCGTTGAGCGTGCCAATGTATTTAAAACAGAGGCTTTTAAAAATGGCTGGTTTGAAGTTCAAGATGCTTCTTCGCAACTAGTGGCAGACTTCCTTGACGTAAAACCAGGAATGAAAGTAATTGATACTTGTGCAGGAGCTGGTGGTAAAACATTGCATTTAGCTTCTCTTATGGAAAACAAAGGTCAGCTTATTGCCATGGATATTTATGAAAGCAAACTTAAGAAACTAAAAGTAAGAGCTAGAAGAAATGGTGTACATAATGTAGATTTAAAAGTAATAGATTCTACAAAACCTATTAAAAAATTATATGGTAAAGCCGATAGGATTTTAATTGACGCTCCTTGCTCTGGTCTGGGTGTATTGCGTAGAAATCCTGATGCAAAGTGGAAACTAGAACCTGAGTTTATAGATAACATTAAACAAACACAGCAACAAGTGTTACAACAATACTCAAAAATGCTAAAACCTGGTGGCAAAATGGTATATGCTACTTGCTCTGTTTTACCATCTGAAAATCAAAAACAGGTTGACGAGTTTTTAGTGTCAGATTCAGGAAAAGATTTTACATTTGTAAAAGACAAAAAAGTTTTAGCACATGAATCTGGATATGACGGATTTTACATGGCTCTCTTAGAAAGAAAAAAATAGCATTTATGAAGAAAATATACTTTTTATCTCTTATTGTTACTATAAACATCGGTGTCTATGCACAACAATCATACTACGACGATGTAAATTTAACCCTCACAGGTTTAGCATTAAAAAATGAGTTAGCTACCAAAGTAACAACTACACATACCAATGTATTATCTTATGGATGGGATGCAACTAAAGCAACCGATTTAAACCCAAACAATTCTTCAAACGTATTATTAATTTATGGTTATGAAGACGGTACAGACGCCGATTGTACCAATGACCTTGAAAGAAACGTCAACTCCAATGGAGGAAGCGTCTGTGATTTTAATAGAGAACATGTATATCCAAAATCTTTAGGAACCCCTAGCTTTTCAAGTAATAGTACACCTGGAGCAGATGGACATCATATTAGAGCTTCAGATGTACAAAGAAATGGGGCTAGAGGCAATCAAAAGTTTGCAGATGGATTAGGCAATTCAAAAAATGTAACTGGTGGATGGTATCCCGGAGATGAATGGAAAGGTGATGCAGCTCGAATTATTATGTATATGTATATTAGGTATGGCAACCAATGTTTACCAACCAATGTTGGTGTTGGAAGCTCAGCCAGTACTCCAGATGATATGATTGAATTATTTTTAAAATGGAACTCTGAGGATCCTGTTTCTACATACGAAGATAATAGAAACACATACCATACAAGTGGTGCAACTTACTCACAAGGCAATAGAAATCCCTTTATAGACGAACCCTTTTTAGCAAATCTTATTTGGGGCACACCAGCTGGTCAAACTCCAGCAGAAGACAGATGGGGATTATACTTGAGTACTCAAGAGGAATTGATCTCGTCTGTAAAAATCTTTCCTAATCCTGTAAAAAACAATACAATTTATTTTAATACAAATATAAACTTAGATATTAAAATTTACGACATACTTGGAAAACTAGTCATTTCAAAACCCATAACAAATAATAACGACTATGTCGATATCTCGAATATTAATAAAGGAATCTACTTAGTTAAAATTTCAAATAATAATCAAAGCATTACTAAAAAACTTATTAGACAATAACTAATAAATATTAATTAAACCAGTTAGCTTAATTTATTAAAAATACCATAAATAACCATCAAAAAATAATTACGCAACATCCAGTACAATTTAAAAAGTATTGCGTTTTATATACTTATATTTAGAATAAAAATAGATGAAAAAACAACTTATTTTTTACTTTTTTTCCCTTTATTCGTTCATTTTATTGGCTCAACAAAGCTACTATAATGATGTAGATCTTAATTTAACTGGTTTAACACTAAGAAATAATTTAGCAGACAAAATAACCACAACCCATATCAACAACCTTTTATACACACCAGATATTTGGAACGCTAGTAAGATTACAGATGTGAACCCAAATAATGCAACCCAAGTACTGTTAATGTACGGTTATGAAAGTGGTATAGATGGAGATATTACCAATGATAGGGAACGAGGAATAAATAACAATGGTGGAAATTCGGGCGAATGGAACAGAGAACATGTTTATGCAAACTCATTGGGAACTCCTAATTTAGATCAAGGAGGAACCGATGGACCTCCTTATGCCGACGCACATAATTTAAGACCTTGTGATGCACAACGAAATTCATCTAGAGGAAATAAACTATTTATATCAGGAACAGGAAATTCTGGGCCTATAAGTTCAGGATGGTATCCTGGAGACGAATGGAAAGGAGATGTTGCAAGAATTGTAATGTATATGTATTTACGATATGGCAATCGCTGTTTACCAACAAATGTAGGCATAGGAAATAACGCAGCCACTCCTGATGATATGATTGATTTATTTTTGCAATGGAACGCAGATGATCCCGTTTCCAATATCGAAGAACAGCGAAATACCTATCACGAAAATACCTCGAACACATACGCACAAGGAAACAGAAACCCTTTTATTGACAACCCTAGATTAGCAACAAGAATTTGGGGTGGTCCAGAAGCTGAAGATATCTGGGGAATTTATACAAGTTCAGATACCGAAGCTCCCAGTGTCCCTGTTAATTTGGTAGCATCAAATATAACCACCTACTCAATAGATTTAAGTTGGGATGCCTCAACAGATAATGTTGCAGTAACCAGCTATAACGTTTATGTGAATGGAATCTTTGAAACCTCTACCTCAAATACCAATCATACAATTACTGGATTAGCATCAAACACCTCTTATAATTTAACAGTTTTAGCAAAAGATATTGCCGAAAATGCATCAGCTCAAAGTTCTCCATTAATCAGTACAACATTAGAGGACACTCAGGCACCAACAATTCCTATGAACATTGTTGTAAGTAACCAAACCGATACCTCTTTTAAAATAACTTGGGATCCATCAACCGATAATACTGCAGTAACAGCTTATGATGTATTCTTAGACGGAACTTTTAACGCATCAACAACAAATGTAACTTATACGGCAAATAATTTAACCGCATCAACAACGTATTCAGTAACAGTTTTAGCAAAAGACGCCGTAGGCAACATGTCGTCTCAAAGCACACCAGTAAATGCAATGACAACAGATGGAGGCACTGGCAATGCATACGAATTATTAATCTCAGAATATATAGAAGGAAGCTCAAACAATAAAGCCATAGAAATAGCAAACCTCACTCAAAACACTATTGACTTGTCTGTATATAACTTAAGGCGACAAGCAAATGGAGCTGGCTCATGGTCTACAAAATTTGACTTATCAGGAAATGTAAACCCTGGCGATGTTGTAGTAATAATAAATGGTAGTGCAACAAATGCAACTATTTTAGCACAAGCAGACATTACCATTCCAAATAATGTTGACACTAGTTACGGCGAACCACTAAACTTTAATGGTAATGATCCTGTAGGGTTATTTAAAAATGACGATTTAATAGATATCGTTGGCGTATTTAACGGTGGAAGCGAAAATTTTGCAAAAGATGTTACACTACGCAGAAAGCCTTCGGTGGTAGAACCAAATACAACATACGATTTTATAAATGAATGGACATTATTTGCACAGGATACTGTTGGCGATTTAGGAATACACACAACAACATTAAGTACATCAAATTTTAATTGGACCAACCTTTCAATTTATCCAAACCCAACAAATGTCGATTACATTTTTGTTAGATTCGATGAAGATATTAAAGTTGAAGTATTTAATATTTTAGGTGAAAAATTGATTCAGTCCAATATAAAAACCTCAAACCCTAAATTAAATATAGCCACATTATCTGTTGGTGTTTATATAATGAAATTATATAATAATGGAAACGTAACTACAAAAAAGTTTATTCGACAATAAAAAATCTATGCTTTTAAAGCGACCAAAATTGGTTGCTTTTGTTATGTTTAAAACCTAGTGAATAACTATAAAATTAAGATGTTATTTTAGCGAATAATTACAACTAAAAAAATTAAATTTGTTCTTTATTTAAAAACAACAAACTAAGACAGAATGATTCATTTCTTCGGAAACCAAAACAGCAAAGTTTTTGCTGTTCAAGCAACAAAAGAATTATCTAAAGAAACCATTTCAAAATTAACATGGCTTTTTGGCAACCAACCAAAAATTAAGCAAGCATCACTCGATGCTTTTTTTGTTGGACCTCGCGCAGCTATGATAACACCTTGGAGCACAAATGCAGTTGAAATTACTCAAAATATGGGGATTAATGGCATTATTAGAATTGAAGAATTTAAAGCTGTAACTGAAGATTTTATGGATTTCGATCCAATGATTTCTGAAAAATTTAAAGGATTATATCAAGAATCATTTACTATTAATATAGAGCCTGAACCAATTTTGGAAATTGAAAATATTTCTGCTTACAACCAACAAGAAGGCTTATCATTAAGTGATGATGAGGTTGAGTACCTTGAAAATTTATCCAAAAAACTAAATAGAAAACTAACCGATTCTGAAGTTTTTGGGTTTTCGCAAGTAAACAGCGAACACTGTCGCCATAAAATTTTTAATGGAACGTTTGTTATTGATGGAATTGAAAAACCAACCTCACTTTTTAAACTCATAAAAGAAACGTCAAAACAACATCCAAACGATATTGTGTCTGCATATAAAGATAATGTAGCTTTTGTAAAAGGCCCAAAAGTCGAGCAGTTTGCACCAAAACGCGCTGATATTCCTGATTATTATACAACTCAAGAATTTGATTCTGTAATCTCATTAAAAGCCGAAACACATAATTTCCCAACAACCGTTGAGCCTTTTAATGGTGCTGCAACTGGTTCTGGTGGTGAAATTCGTGATAGATTGGCAGGAGGAAAAGGCTCGCTTCCTTTAGCTGGAACCGCTGTTTACATGACTTCGTATTCAAGATTAGAGAAAAACAGTCCCGATAGCAATCGGGATTGGGAAAAAGCATTTCCAGAGCGTGATTGGCTGTATCAAACTCCAATAGATATTTTAATAAAAGCATCAAATGGAGCGTCCGATTTTGGCAACAAATTCGGGCAACCATTAATTTGTGGTTCGGTTCTAACTTTCGAACATGATGAAAGTAATAACCTCTCGACTGCGCTCGAGGTGACAGCAAGAAAACTTGGCTACGACAAAGTAATCATGCTTGCAGGAGGCATTGGTTATGCAAAAGCTGACCAAGCTATTAAAGACACACCAAAACAAGGCGATAAAGTGGTGATTCTTGGTGGTGAAAATTACCGAATCGGAATGGGAGGAGCTGCTGTATCATCGGCAGATACTGGAGAATTTGAATCTGGAATAGAATTGAATGCAGTACAACGTTCCAACCCGGAAATGCAAAAACGTGCTGCCAATGCCATTCGTGGCATGGTTGAAAGCGACGAGAATTTTATCGTCTCCATTCACGACCATGGTGCTGGTGGACATTTGAATTGTTTATCAGAATTAGTAGAAGATACAGGAGGGAATATTGACCTTGATAAACTTCCTGTTGGAGACCCAACGCTTTCTGCAAAAGAAATAATTGGAAACGAATCACAGGAACGCATGGGATTAGTAATTGCAGAAAAACATATTGAAACATTAAACAAAATTGCTCAACGTGAGCGTTCACCAATGTACACTGTTGGTGATGTCACTGGTGATAATAGGTTTACCTTTGAATCGAAAACCAAAGGCGATAAGCCTATGGATTTGGCACTTGAAGATATGTTCGGTAGTTCTCCAAAAACCATCATGAACGATATAACAGTTGAAAGAAATTATGGTGGAATTTCCTATGATACGAATAATTTTCACACCTATTTAGAGCAAGTTTTACAACTAGAAGCTGTGGCTTGTAAAGATTGGTTAACTAACAAGGTTGATAGATGCGTTGGTGGTAAAGTGGCAAAACAGCAATGTGCTGGTCCTTTACAATTACCACTTAACAATGTTGGTGTAATGGCGTTGGATTATAAAGGAAAAGAAGGCATTGCCACGTCTATTGGACACTCGCCTATTTCTGGATTGATAAATCCTGTTGCAGGAAGTCGCAACTCGATTGCGGAATCATTAACCAATATTATTTGGGCACCTTTAAAGGATGGTTTACAAAGCGTAACATTATCTGCAAATTGGATGTGGCCTTGTAAAAATGAAGGTGAAGATGCTCGTTTATATAAAGCTGTGCAAGCAGTTTCAGAATTTGCTATCGATTTAGGAATTAATGTACCAACAGGAAAAGATTCATTGTCGATGAAGCAAAAATATCCAGATGATGAAGTCATTGCACCAGGAACAGTTATCATTTCAGCTGCTGCAAATTGTAATGATATTACAAAAGTTGTGGAGCCTGTTTTTCAAAAAAATCAAGGTGATATTTATTATATAAACATTTCGCAAGACAGCTTTAAGCTAGGTGGAAGCTCGTTTGCTCAAATAGTGAACAAAATAGGGAGTAATACACCTAATGTAAAAAGTGCCGCTTATGTTAAAACCGTTTTCAATACGATTCAACAGTTAATAAAAGACGAAAAAATCATTGCTGGACACGATGTGGCTTCAGGTGGTTTGATTACTACATTGCTGGAAATGTGTTTTGCCGATAATAATCTTGGTGCGGAATTGGATATTTCTGAATTGAATCAAAAAGACTCCTTTAAAGTGTTGTTTGCTGAAAACTCCGGAATTGTGTTTCAAGCAAAAGACGCATCAATCGAATCCGTTTTATCTGATGCGAATATCGAATTCTTTAACATTGGAAAAGTTACCAATAGCGACACGCTAAGCGTGATTAATGATGCCGAAGTATTTGTATTGACAGTTTCAAGGTTAAGAGATATTTGGTACAAAACCTCTTTCCTACTCGACCAAAAACAAACAGCTAACAATCTGGCAGAAGAACGTTACAACAACTATAAAAATCAACCATTGCAATATAATTTTCCAAAACACTTTACAGGAAAATTTCCCTTCCCCTTTGGGGAAGGTCGGGATGGGGCTCCAAAAGCCGCAATCCTTCGTGAAAAAGGTTCTAACTCCGAACGTGAAATGGCAAATGCTATGTATCTGGCAGGTTTTGATGTAAAAGATGTACACATGACCGATTTAATTTCCGGTCGTGAAACGTTGGAAGACATTCAGTTTATTGGTGCAGTTGGAGGTTTCTCAAACTCCGATGTTTTAGGTTCTGCCAAAGGTTGGGCTGGAGCTTTTAAATACAACGAAAAAGCAAATACTGCTCTTAAGAAATTCTTTGAAAGAGAAAACACCTTATCTGTCGGAATTTGTAATGGTGCACAATTATGGATGGAATTAGATTTAGTAAATCCAGACCATGACCTACATGGAAAACTCACGTATAATGATTCTGGTAAACATGAAAGTTCGTTTACATCTGTTAAAGTTCAGGATAATAATTCGGTGATGCTCTCAACACTTTCAGGAAGTACTTTAGGTGTTTGGATTAGTCATGGTGAAGGAAAATTTGATTTACCTTATTCAGAAGACAAATACAATATTGTGGCGAAATATGGTTATGAAGGCTATCCTAACAATCCTAATGGTTCCAATTTCAATACTGCCATGATGTGCGATAAAACCGGTCGTCATTTAGTAACCATGCCACATATAGAGCGTTCTACTTTCCAGTGGAATTGGGCTCATTATCCAAATGGAAGAAAAGACGAAGTTTCACCTTGGCTTGAAGCATTTGTGAATGCTAAAATCTGGATTGAAAGTAACTCATAAGTTTAATGATTTTTAAAAAATCAAGGTGTTTATTAATAATAAGCGCCTTTTTTTGTACCATATTTGAAAATCCTATTAAATTTCATACTTTGCAACTCTCCTAACTAATAGAAATTAATGACACCCATTACACGAATTTTCGATTTTCCACAGCATCAATTAAAAACCTATAATTTAGATAAGGCATTAACCATGAAAAAAAATGGGAAATGGCAATCTACTTCTACCCAAGACTATATAAACCAAGCCAATGCCATAAGCCGTGGGTTATTAAAACTTGGCGTGCAACCCAACGATAAAATTGCAGTCATCTCCACAACCAATAGAACCGAATGGAATATTATGGATATTGGCATTCTTCAAATAGGTGCACAAAATGTACCCATTTATCCAACCATTTCTAAAGAAGATTACGAATACATCCTAAATCATTCCGAAGCCATTTATTGTTTTGTTTCTGATGCCGACATTATTGAAAAACTAAATGCTATAAAACAAAACACCAAGCTGAAAGGTGTTTACACATTTAACGATATTGCTAATGAAAATAGTTGGAAAAAAGTTTTAGAACTTGGAAAAGATGAAAGCAATCAAGATGTGGTTGAAGATAGAAAAAATAACGTAAAGCCAGAAGATTTAGCAACATTAATATATACTTCAGGAACCACAGGTAAGCCTAAAGGTGTGATGTTGTCGCATAATAATTTAGTATCAAATGTCTTGGACAGCGAAAAACGTGTTCCTTTTGATTATGGTAAATCCAAAGCATTAAGTTTCCTTCCTGTGTGCCATGTGTTTGAGCGTATGATTCTGTATCTATATCAATACTGTGGTGTAGAAATTTATTTTGCTGAATCTATTGAACAAATGAGCGAAAATTTAAAAGAAGTTAAACCAAATGTAATGACTGCTGTACCACGATTATATGAAAAGGTATATGATAAGATAATAGCCAAAGGAAGTGAGCTAAAAGGAATAAAAAAAACACTTTTCTTTTGGGCGGTAAACGTAGGTTTAAAATATGAACCTTATGGCGCAAATGGTTGGTGGTACGAAAAACAATTAGCCCTTGCCAGAAAACTAATTTTCAGTAAATGGAAAGAAGGACTTGGTGGAAATTTAGATTTAATGGTCTCTGGTAGTGCAGCTTTACAACCAAGACTAACACGAATTTTTGCAGCAGCTGGAATGCCAATTATGGAAGGTTATGGATTGACCGAAACCTCACCAGTAGTATCTGTAAACGACCAACGCAATGGAGGCTTTAAAATTGGAACTGTTGGACGGATAATTGATAATGTTGAAGTTAAAATTGCTAATGATGGCGAAATACTTGTAAAAGGACCCAACGTAATGCAAGGGTATTACAAAGACCCAGATAAAACAAGTGAAGTCATGTCTGGCGAATACTTTCATACAGGCGATATTGGAGAAATATGTGATGATGGATTTTTAAAAATTACAGACCGCAAAAAAGATATGTTCAAAACCTCTGGTGGTAAATATGTAGTGCCTTCATTATTGGAAAACCAATTAAAACAATCACGTTTTATAGAACAAATTATAGTTATTGGTGAAGGCGAAAAAATGCCTGCTGCACTTATTCAGCCTAATTATGAATTTATTAATGATTGGATAGACAGAAAAAACAAGGATATTAATAAAGACCCTCATGCTATATGTAAGTCTCAAATTATCATAGATAGAATACAACGTGAAATAGACGAAGCCAATCAACATTTCGGTAAATGGGAACAAATCAAAAAATTTGAACTCACTCCTGATATTTGGACTATTGACGATGGACACTTAACACCTACCATGAAAATGAAGCGAAAGGTCATTAAAGAAAAATATAAAGACCTTATCGAAAAAATATATCGCTCATAATTAATTTAAACTCCTTACTTCAAGGAGTTTTTTTGTGCTCAAACCTAACTTCAAAACAATTTTACTATGCACGCATAATTTTTTGTTAATTTACTATGCATGCATAGTAAATTTCATTATATTTGACTTTTGCTTAACCGTATGAAAGAAAAAACAATTGACTATGTGCTAAGAATAACTTGGCAAGCTGTAAACAAAATGTATAATGAAGAGGCCTTAAAGTTTGATAGCACGATGGCTACAGGTTTCACATTATTGAGTATAGATCCGGAAGAAGGTACACCGTCAACAGCATTAGGTCC
>TARA_R110002073_G_scaffold102317_4_pt1 | contig 24582 bp, 24 predicted proteins | sample TARA_R110002073 | Tara Oceans TARA_R110002073 (sample SAMEA4397174) | marine metagenome | biome: Polar Biome; feature: [DCM] deep chlorophyll maximum layer (ENVO:01000326); material: water (ENVO:00002006), including particulate matter (ENVO:01000060) such as... | depth 40 m | reverse complement strand
GATGCTCAATGAATTTCATGATTGGATAATCACTAGGTACAGATACCACAGAAGCATGACCTAAAAGAAAGCCTTCTTTTGAAAAGGATTCGAAATCCAACGTTAAATCATCAATTTTTGAAACTGGAACTAGACCACCAAGTGGACCTCCAATTTGCACTGCTTTTACGCTTGATTTGAAACCACCTCCAAGTTCATTGACCACATATGACAAAGGTGTTCCCATTTCGATTTCGTACATTCCTGGATTGTTAAAAAAGCTGTCTAATGACACTAGTTTTGTTCCTGAAGAACGTTCGGTTCCAATAGCTTTCCATGCTTCTCCACCATTAGAAATAATATAATGTAAAGCCGCTAAAGTTTCAACATTATTGACTGTTGTAGGTTTATTGAACAACCCTTTTTGTGCTGGAAAAGGAGGTCTTACTCGTACTTCAGGTCGTTGACCTTCAATAGAGTTTATGAGAGCAGTTTCTTCGCCACAGATATAAGAACCTTGCGCTTGAATGATTTTAAAATTGAAACTAAATCCAGAACCATTGATGTTATCACCAATTAAATTATTGGCTTTTAAATCATTAATAGCATCTTGAACTATTTTAACCGATTCAGGATATTCGGCTCGAATGTATAGAATACCATATTTTGCATACGTTACATAACCAGATATTAACATTCCGAACAACACTGAATGTGGTTGGTGTTCTAATAAATATCTATCGGAATACGCTCCAGGATCGCCTTCATCAGCATTACAAATAATAAATTTTGTGTCGTTATCTACGTTTCTGCAAAATTGTAACTTTAATCCCATAGGGAAACCAGCACCACCACGACCACGAACATTCGACGTTTTTATGTCTTCTAACACATCAGCTGAATCTTTTTGAAGTGCTTCTAAAAATGGTTTATAATACTCTTGAATATTATTGGTAAACGGTTTTGTTAATATCTGTTTTCCACTTGCTTTAATATGGTAGGCGTCTTGATTTAAGTCGGAATCTGAATCAATAATTGTTTTTAAGTTTGATATAGCATCTCCTGAATAATTTTTTCCATTATAGTGAAACGCAGAGTTTTCATGACAACGACCTAAACAAGTCATGTGTCCTATTTCATTTGCATCAAATGTATCTTTAAGCGATTCGATGACGCTTTCTTGAGTTCCAGCGCAAACACATGCAGTTCCGTTGCACACATATACTTTTTTGTCTTTATTTTCAGGTTTTAAAAAATCGTAAAAACTCGCTGTACCAAAAGCGTTGGCTTTTCCAATGAGAAACTCATCGGCTAATTTAGCCATGGCTTCTTCACTTGGAGCGCCTTCAGGTTTTGCTAATTTTCCTAGCTTATCAAAGAGGTTGTCTTTGATGCCTTTTCTTCCTAATAATTCACTTAAATTATCTGACATGCAATTAATTATAGTTTGATTTGTCTTTTTCTTTTAAATAGTAATTTTCCATTTTCAATAAATTTTATTTGGTTTTATGCTTGAAGACCGAAGACTGGAGTTGAAAACCAGCACTTCATATTTTTATATATTTCTTCTTCTATCATCATGCTTCTGTCATCTATCATTACATTAACTCGCTTTTGTATTGGTTGATTGTATTTTGGTTCGTTGTGGATTGGAATAACAGGTGGCTCTTTGGTCTCTACAAAACGCAAATAAAGTAATCCCTAGTTCCTTAGCATAATCTACAGCTAATGATGAAGGTGCAGATACTGCTGCTAAAAACGGAATTCGAGCTTTAAAACATTTAACAACTATTTCATAAGAAACTCTTCCACTAACCGTCATGATTTTAGCATTGCTTAAATCTTCATCATTAATTAGTTTCCCCACTATTTTATCTACAGCGTTATGGCGACCAATGTCTTCCATAGCACATAATAGTTCGCCTTTTAATGTAAATGCAGCCGCAGCATGTGTGCCACCAGATTCTCTAAAATCATATTGAAAAGTATTCATTTTATTGAACAAATTGTGAATGAGTCCAATATCTATTTTGTCTTTATCATCAATAGTTTTTCCAATAAAGGCCAAATCACTTAGCTCTGTTTTTCCACAAATACCACAGGAAGAAACTGAGAGTAAACTTCGGCTATTTGAGTAGCCTTCGCCTAACTCTTTCTTTGGAATTTTTACGTTGACAATTGTAACAATGCCTTTTTCATTTTCTTTTTTGAGAGAAATTTCAGGAATAAAATGGATGTTATTAATTACACCTTCGGCATGTAATAATCCACGAACAAGAGCGATGTCATTTCCAGGAGTTCGCATGGAAACCGTAAATGGCTTGTTGTTGATGTTTATTTGTAAAGCTTCTTCAACGGTTAATGCATCGACAATTTTATCGATGTTCTTATTGTTAAATTTTTTGCCTTCGTAGTTACGCGTTGCCATAAAGTTAAATTCGCATTAAACTTTAATAAAATGAACGCTCAATTTACATAAAGTTAAGCGAATTTGCCATTTTTTATGTTGTAATGATGTGTTAAAATGAAGGATTACTCATTAATCTTTCTTTTCGTAAACAATTTTACCATCAAAAATTGTCATAACAACTTCAGTGTTAAGTATTTCACTTTCATCTACTGTCATTAAATCTTGATTGTAAATAGTGAAATCTGCGAGTTTTCCAGCAGTGATAGATCCTTTGATATCTTCTTCAAAAGCGCCATAAGCAGCATCTAAGGTATATGACTTTAGTGCTTGTTCTCTGGTCATTTTTTGCTCTGGCTCGTAGCCTCCTTCAGGCGTGCCTTTTAATGTTTTACGACTTACACTAGCATAAAAACTTGGGATAGGATTTAGAGGCTCAACAGGAACATCTGTACCATTAACAATAGGAATGCCACTTTTTAACAAATCTTGCCACACATAGGCACCTTCCTTAATGCGCTTTTCTCCCAAACGATCGATTGCCCAAGGTCTATCTGACGACATATGAACCGCTTGCATTGCAGGAATTACCTGTAATTCAGCAAATCTAGGAATATCATCTGGATGCAAATGTTGCGCATGCTCTATTCTAAATCTGTGATCAGTATCAAGCATCGATAATTCAGTTAATGCGGCTTCATAACGATCTAATATCTCTCTATTTGCACGATCACCAATGGCGTGAGAACATACCTGAAATCCGTTTCGAAGCCCATTCAATGATGTTTGTTTTACAACTTCCATAGGCAGCGTTTCGTGTCCATAGTGATCAGGTCTATCTGTATAAGGTTCTAATAACCATGCACCTCTTGAACCTAATGCACCATCACAATTTAATTTTATGGATCGAATAGTAAACCTATTGTCAGGATCAATATTAGGTCCTTTTTCATACCATTCATTAATAAGTTCTTCATCCCAACTCGTTAGCATTGCATAGATTCTAATATTCATTTTGCCTTCAGATTTCATGCGATCATAAAGAGCTATTGTTCCTCTTCCAATTCCTGCATCTTGAAAACTTGTAATGCCGTTTTTATAACAAGCTTCTACAGCTAAGTTAAAGGCTTGCATATTTGATTCTGGTGTGTTTCTTGGAAAATGTTTACCAATTAAACCTTGCGCGCGTTCATTGAAAACTCCTGTAGGTCTGCCAAATTCATCAACGATGACCTCACCACCTTCAATGTCGTAATTTTTAATGCCTTCGGCAGATAATGAGCTAAGTCCTGCAATGTCCATAGCTTTTGCATTGGCAAAACCAGCATGACCACTAGCATGTCTTAAATACACTGGATTATTAGGAGATACTTCACTTAGTCTATGATGTGTTTGAAAACCTTTTACAGTATATTCTGGTACGCTGTCCCATTTACTTTGATGCCAACCTCGACCAATAATCCACTCACCAGGTTCAGCTGTTTTAACACGTTCGGCAACAGCATCAATAATATCTTGGTAGCTTTTGGTGTTCATTAGGTCGAGACGAAGTTCGTTATAACCCAATCCCATAAAGTGGCCATGACCTTCTATTAAACCAGGCGTCATTGTTTTTCCTTCTAAATCAAGAAATTTGGTTTGCTCGTTTTTGTAACTTTCAGCATCTTCCAAGCTTCCTGCAAAAAGTATTGTATTGTCTTTAACAGCGACAGCTTCAACAGTTGCTTGATTATCATCAACTGTATAAATGGTGCCTCCATGAATTATCATGGTTGCGGATTCTTTGTTAGAATCTGAACAAGAATTGAAAAATAGTAAGCTAATTGCGAAAAGGTAAAATAGAGTAAATCGTGAAGTCATTTTGGTTTGTTTTAGTGGCTGTAAGTTACAATTTTTGGAGGAATTTATTTTTTATAAAAATCTGTTAGGAAAAGTAAGTTATGTAATGTTTACAATTAAACAAATCAAGGTTGTAACTTTGCACAAAAGTTTTAAGAATGCACAAAGCAGGTTTTGTAAATATAATTGGTAATCCTAATGTTGGTAAATCAACACTAATGAATGCTTTTGTTGGTGAGAAGTTATCCATCATTACATCTAAAGCTCAAACAACAAGGCATAGAATTCTTGGTATTGTTAATGGCGATGATTTTCAGGTAGTTTTGTCTGATACTCCGGGAATTATTAAGCCAGCTTATGAGTTGCAAGAATCCATGATGGGTTTTGTAAAGTCGGCTTTTGAGGATGCTGACGTACTGATTTACATGGTCGAAATTGGTGAGAAAGAACTTAAAGATGAAGCCTTTTTCAATAGAATAACCAATTCCAAAATCCCAGTGTTGTTGTTATTGAATAAAATTGATAGCTCCAATCAAGAAGCATTGGAAGCTCAATCTGCATTATGGCAAGAAAAGGTTCCTAATGCGGAATTCTATCCAATTTCTGCCTTAGAAGGATTTAATGTTAAGAATGTGTTTGAACGTATTGTGGAATTATTACCAGAGTCTCCACCTTTTTATCCTAAAGACCAACTTACAGATAAACCAGAAAGGTTTTTTGTTAACGAAAAAATTAGGGAGAAAATACTGATGCATTATAAGAAAGAAATTCCTTATGCCGTTGAGGTTGATACTGAGGAATTTTATGAGGAAGAAAATATTATTAGAATGCGTTCGGTAATTATGGTAGAACGTGAAACCCAAAAAGGCATTATTATTGGTCATAAAGGGTCTGCTTTAAAACGTGTAGGTGTTGAGGCTCGAAAAGACTTAGAACAATTTTTTGGTAAGCAAGTTCATCTGGAATTGTATGTAAAAGTCAATAAAAATTGGCGTAGTAATCAAAACCAGCTTAAGCGTTTTGGCTATAATCAAAAATAGTTTAAAACCCGGTGTGTATATCTTTACTTCTTAAGGTATCTCTCATAAAATGGTGTAGTTGGTGCATTTCAGCCATTCCTGTTTTTTTTCCTAGTCGTCCGCCAAAATATAAAGCAAACCATATTACAATCATCAATAAAGTAACAAATAATTGGATGGCAAAATCTGTCTCTAAGCTCCAGTTTACATAAGCCCAAATTCCGAAGCCAATAAATAATCCAGCAACTAAAAAGTGCAAAAACATAAACATGGTCCAAACCGTTGGGTTAGGCCCAAACAGCCCATAAATTGTACTAGTCTCAGTATTCTCGTTTTTGTTTATCTCCAGATGTAATTGTGGTGACCAAAAATGTTGTTTGTCTTTTGGGATTTTAATGAAGACATGATCATCCACTCGAGATACTTTAAAATCAGATTGAGCGTCCTTGGTGTCTTCAAATAATTTTAGCAACTTTTCATTATCATGTTTTACATGAAATTTAAAACGAGGCCTTAGGAAAATTTCATTCGCAGTAGGGGACATTTTTTTATTTAGAAATTGAATCTCAAAATACTATTTTTTATTTAAACCATGAGTTCAATTAATGTTTAACCTAAAAATCACGTAGTATCAGGACTTATTTAGTATTTTTGCAGACCGATTTTAAGGATAATATAACTTATGAGTAATATAGTTGCCATAGTAGGTCGACCAAATGTTGGCAAATCTACCTTTTTTAATCGCTTGATACAGCGTCGCGAAGCTATTGTTGATGCTGTAAGTGGTGTTACCAGAGATAGGCATTATGGTAAAAGTGACTGGAATGGTAAGGAGTTTTCGCTCATTGATACAGGAGGTTATGTAAAAGGAAGTGATGATGTTTTTGAAGCCGAAATCGATAAACAAGTCGAGTTGGCTATTGATGAAGCCGATGCCATAATTTTTATGGTCGATGTGGAGTCTGGTGTTACAGGAATGGACGAAGATGTTGCTAAATTACTTCGAAAAATTACCAAACCAGTTTTTTTGGTTGTCAATAAAGTTGATAACAATAAACGTGCTGAAGATGCGGTTGAATTTTATTCCCTTGGTTTAGGTGATTATTATACTATTGCAAGTATTAATGGTAGCGGAACAGGAGATTTGTTAGATGCTCTTGTTGAAGCCTTGCCTGAAAAAGATGAAGTCGAAGAAACCGAACTACCTCGATTTGCTGTAGTTGGTCGCCCTAATGCAGGGAAATCTTCGTTCATCAATGCATTAATTGGAGAAGAGAGATATATAGTTACTGATATAGCTGGAACTACAAGAGATGCTATTGATACTAAGTACAACCGTTTTGGTTTTGAGTTTAATTTAGTTGATACTGCTGGAATAAGACGTAAAGCTAAAGTAAAGGAAGATTTAGAGTTTTATTCAGTGATGCGAAGCGTAAGAGCTATTGAACATGCTGATGTTTGTTTACTGGTTTGTGATGCCACAAGAGGGTTTGATGGGCAAGTACAAAATATATTTTGGTTAGCAGAACGCAATAGAAAAGGTATTGTGATTTTAGTTAATAAATGGGATTTAGTTGAAAAAGACAACAAAACCACCAAGGATTTTGAGAAGTACATTCGCCAGCAAATCGAACCATTTACTGATGTTCCAATTGTGTTTATTTCGACATTGACCAAACAGCGTATTTTTAAAGCCATAGAAACCGCTGTTGAAGTTTACAAAAACCGTTCTAAACGCATTAAAACAAGTGTTTTAAATGATGTATTGCTGCCAATAATTGAAAACAATCCACCACCTGCATATAAAGGTAAATATGTAAAAATCAAGTACATCATGCAGTTGCCTACGCCACAACCACAATTTGCATTTTTCTGTAATTTACCACAATATGTTAAAGAGCCTTATAAGCGTTTTCTTGAAAACAAACTTCGTGAGCATTTCGATTTTCATGGTGTGCCTGTAAGTGTGTATATGCGTAAAAAGTAAAATTGTTAGGTGTTAGGTATGTATAAAGTTTAGATTTCAACAGTTAATAGTCAATAGCTTACCAACCACCCGAAGCACCACCTCCACCACCAGAGCCACCACCAAAGCCACCGCCAAAGCCACCACCTGAGGAACTTCCACCACTGCTCCAGCCACCAAACCCACCACCTGACGAACGTTTAGAATAGCTGCCACGTCCCATGTTGCTTAAAATAATAGCTTCTAGTATGTCGGTGCCTGAGTATTTTTTGTGTCCACCTTTTCCACCACCTTTTCTGCCTGCAGATATAGCTATTATAAAAATAATAAATATTACAACTAGAAAGAAAAAAATACCAATTGGTAGAAAAGAAGAATCATTAGAGGTGCTAGTGTTTTTATATTCTCCAGATAGTACTTGAAAAATGGCCTCCACACCATTATCCAAACCTCCATAATAATCGTCTTTTTTAAAATAAGGAATTATGTCTCGTTCAATAATTCGTCTTGATAGGGCATCAGTAAGCAAATGCTCTACACCATAGCCAGTGTTTATGGCGACTCTCCTGTCATCTTTTGCGAGTATTATTAATATGCCGTTATCTTCTTTTTCTTGGCCAATACCCCATTTTGTTAACCAGTTTGCGCCTAAATAGGTAATGTTTTCACCTTTGGTTGAACTAATGATGGCAACAACTATTTGAGTTGAAGTAGAATCAGAATAATTAATAAGTTTTCTCTCTAGATTGTTTTTTTCAAATGTGCTAAGTAGATTTATATAGTCATAAACACTTGTTTGAATTTCTGGTTTTGGAGGAATTTCAAATTGAGCAAAAGTTGTATGGTTAAAACAAAATAGTGTTGCAAATACTAAAGCTATTTTAAAATATAATTTCATCAACCTTTAGATATTTTATTAGATAATTCATTAGTGTCAAGATACTCCCAAGGAAAATATTTTTGCAATTGTTTGCCTGCATTTAGCACACCTTCAACAATCCCTTTTTTAAACTCACTGTTTTTAAAATGCTTTTGCATCGTATTTTTTGTGCAATCCCAAAAATCGCTTTCAACTACTTGGTTGATGCCTTTGTCACCATAAATTGCAAAAGATTTATCATTTACAGCTATATAGATTAGTACACCATTTTGCTGTTTGGTATTATCCATTTTTAATTGATGAAATACGTCTAAAACATGTTGCTTTATGTTTCCATTTACTGAAGATTCGATATGCACGCGAATCTCTCCCGAGGTTTTACCTTCGGCAATTCTAATGGCTTCAACTATTTCCCTTTCATCGTCGTTGGAAAGAAAATCTTCTAATTTTGACATTAGGTTTTTTTTAGAATTCTACTTTTGGTGCATTTTCACTCCCTGGAGCACTTTTGTACCTAGGCATTTCATCAAAGCCAAAAATTCCAGCTAATAGCATTCCTGGGAATTCTTTAATATGCTTATCATAAATATTTACCGCATCATTAAATCTGTCTCGAGAGACGTTAATTCTATTTTCGGTTCCTTCCAATTGAGATTGCAATTCCAAAAAACTTGTATCCGCTTTTAAATCAGGATAGCGCTCAACGGTTACTAAGAGCCTAGATAGGGCACCACTTAACCCTTGTTGTGCTTGTTGGAACTGTGCCATATTTTCGGCAGTTAAATTACTAGGGTCAATGGTTGTTTTTGTGGCTTGGGCTCTTGCGTTGATAACGCCTTCAAGTGTTTCTTTTTCATGCTCGGCATATCCTTTTACAGTGGCAACTAAGTTTGGAATTAAATCGGCACGACGTTGATAGGCACTTTCTACTTTAGCCCACTCAGTTTTGGCATCTGCTTCATAGCCAACAGCTGTATTATTAAAACTTTTTCCCCAAGAGTATAGTCCTATTGCGATTATTGCAATAACAATCCATGGTAAGAATTTTTTCATAATATGATGTTTTAATGTGTTATTATATTATAATAGATAAGTTGAGAAAAAACCTAAAATGTTACAAATTATTTTTCAGCTTAATAAGCTGATTTTTTACAGCTTCCAATTTATTGATAATCTCAAAGTTATCTAAAGACTGCTTTTTTTCTTCTTTTAAGTGCGTTTTAGCACCTTCCAAAGTAAATCCGCGTTCTTTAACAAGATGGTAAATAAATTTGAGGTTTTTTATGTCTTCAGGAGTAAACTTACGATTCCCTTTAGCGTTTTTTTTAGGTTTAAGAATATCAAATTCTTTTTCCCAAAAACGAATTAACGATGTATTTACATCAAAAGCTTTGGCTACTTCGCCAATTCCATAATATCGTTTTTCTGGGAGTTCTACATACATTAGTCTAAAGATTGGTTTTCTAAGGACGCTTTAGCAAGAAGCTCACTAAATTCTTTGGCCGATAAGTTTCCGTAATAGAAATTTATTGGATTTATTTTTACACCGTCTTTAAATATTTCGTAATGCAAGTGAGGAGCTTCCGACCGTCCTGTGCTACCAACAAAACCTATAAGATCACCTCGTTTTACCTTTTGATTTTTCTTTACATTGTATTTATAAAGGTGCGCATATAAACTTACATAACCATAACCATGGTCTATTCGTATATGCTTGCCATATCCAGTAGCTCCAGCATCAGCACGTTTAACAACCCCATCTCCAGATGCGTAAATAGGAGTGCCTCTAGGTGCCGTAAAATCCATGCCATAATGGAATTTTCTAGCCTTGGTAAAAGGGTCAGTCCTATAACCATAACCTGAAGCCATACGAGTTAAATCTTCATTGTTTACAGGTTGTATAGCAGGAATAGTTGCTAAAAACTTTTCTTTATCCTCAGCTAAAACAGCAATTTCATCCAGTGATTTAGATTGTACCACAATTTGTTTTTGAATAATATCCAAACGTCGGTTAGCATCAATAATTAATTTTGAATTATCGTAGCCTTCAAATTGTTTATATCTGTTAATTCCACCAAATCCTTGGCGCCTTTGTTCATTCGGAATTGGATTTGCTTCAAAATAAAGCCTATAAATAGCATTGTCACGTTCTTCTACGTTTGCTAAAACAGACTCAGCTTCATCCATTTTTTTGTCTAACAATTTATATTGTAATTGTATATTTTGCAGTTCACGTGCAAGTGCTTTTTCTTTTGGCGATTCAAAATATTGACTAGCGATAAATACAAACATAAAACCAAACAAGGCAGCTCCTAATAAAAACACAAAAATATACTTAGCAGTAGTACGCTTTTTACGTATTACCTTCCTGTAAGAAAGCGTTTCTGGATCGTAATAATATTTTACTTTAGACATATCTTAAAATATTCTATTTTTGCAGGATTAATAGAACGAAAAACAAATATATAAATTGTTTCACATTTAGAGCAATTTACATAGAACAGATTATTAACAACTATATATGAAGTCTCAAGACGTACGACAGAAATTTTTAGATTTTTTTGAAAGTAAAAAACACAGCATTGTAGCATCTGCACCAATGGTTGTTAAAAATGATCCTACGCTTATGTTTGTTAATTCGGGAATGGCACCTTTTAAAGAATATTTTTTGGAAAACGCACAACCAAAAAATAACCGAATTGCCGATACCCAAAAATGTTTACGTGTTTCTGGCAAACATAATGATTTAGAAGAAGTTGGCTATGATACGTATCATCACACATTTTTTGAAATGTTGGGGAACTGGAGTTTTGGAGATTATTTTAAAAAGGAAGCAATTGCTTGGGCTTGGGAATTATTAACCGAAGTTTATGGTATAGATAAAGACATTTTATATGTCACAGTTTTTGAAGGAAGTGATGATGCCGATAATTTAAAAATGGATACTGAAGCTTACGATATTTGGAAGCAATACATACCTCAAGACCGTATTTTAAAAGGAAATAAGAAAGATAATTTTTGGGAAATGGGAGACCAAGGACCTTGTGGACCATGTAGTGAAATTCATGTGGATATTCGTTCTTCGGAAGAAAAAGCTGAGGTAAACGGAAAGTCTTTAGTAAATATGGATCATCCTCAAGTAGTTGAAATTTGGAACCTTGTCTTTATGCAATACAACCGAAAAGCCAATGGATCGCTTGAAGTATTACCTAATAAACATATAGATACAGGAATGGGATTTGAGCGTCTGTGCATGGTATTACAAGATGTGAAATCCAATTACGATACAGATGTGTTTACGCCTATAATCCGTGAAATTGAAACCATTACAGATAAAGACTATGGAACAAATAATGAGGTTGATATTGCAATTCGTGTTATTTCAGACCATGTACGCGCTGTAGCATTTTCAATTGCCGATGGACAATTACCAAGCAACACAGGAGCTGGTTACGTAATACGTAGAATTTTACGACGTGCAGTACGCTATGGATTTACTTTTTTAGATAAAAAAGAACCCTTTATTTATAGATTAGTTGAAGTTTTAAGCGAAAAAATGGGAAAAGCATTCTCTGAATTAAAATCTCAAAAACAACTTGTTGAAAATGTTATTAAAGAAGAGGAAGCGTCGTTTTTAAGAACATTAGATCAAGGATTGGTATTGTTAAATGGGATTGTTGAGAAAACTAAAGGCGAAACTGTTTCTGGAGAAAAGGCTTTTGAGTTATATGACACTTATGGTTTTCCAATAGACTTAACAGCATTAATTCTTTCTGAAAAAGGATTGAAATTGGATGAAGAAGGATTTAATAAAGAACTGCAAAAACAAAAAAATAGATCACGTGCTGCAAGTGAAATGTCAACAGATGACTGGAGTGTTCTTTTTGATGATACTGAACAGGAGTTTATAGGCTATGATGTTTTAGAAGCAAATGTTAAAATTACACGATACAGAAAAGTAACCTCTAAAAAAGATGGTGAAATGTATCAGTTAGTGTTCAACTTAACACCATTTTATGCCGAAGGTGGAGGTCAGGTTGGTGATAAAGGCTATTTAAAAGATACGCATGGCGATGTGGTTTATATTTTAGATACCAAAAAAGAAAACAATGTAATCATTCATTTCACAAAAAACTTACCAGACCATTTAACTGAAACTTTTAAAGCTGTGGTTGATGCAAAACAACGTCAAAGAACAGAGGCTAATCATACAGCTACACATTTATTGCACCAAGCATTAAGAGAAGTTCTGGGCGATCATGTAGAACAAAAAGGGAGTGCAGTACATTCTAAATATTTACGATTTGATTTTTCACATTTCTCAAAAATGACAGTTGAACAATTACGAGACGTTGAAAATTTCGTGAATGCTCGTATTGATGGAAAATTACCGCTCGAGGAACATAGAAATGTCCCAATGGAAAAAGCAATTGCCAATGGTGCTTTGGCTCTCTTTGGTGAAAAATATGGCGATACTGTTCGTACCATTCGCTTTGGGCAATCTATGGAATTATGTGGTGGTACACATGTTAAAAACACTGGCGATATTTGGCATTTCAAGATTAGATCAGAAAGTGCTATTGCTTCAGGAATTAGACGTATTGAAGCTATTACCAACGATGCAGTAAAAGATTTTTATTTTGACACAAACAGGGCTTATTTTGAAATTAGGGACTTGCTCAACAATGCTAAAGATCCAGTAAAAGCTGTTGCCGATTTAAAAGAGGAGAACAACGATTTAAAAAAGTATATAGAAACCTTATTAAAAGACAAAGCAAAAAACATAAAAGGCGATTTAAAAAAGGAGTTGACCGAGATTAATGGTATTCAATTTTTAGCTAAGCAATTGGATTTGGATGCCTCAGGAATGAAAGATTTGTGTTTTGAATTAGGAAACGAGTTCGACAATCTATTCTTGCTTTTTGCTGCAGAAAATGATGGAAAAGCTTTACTTTCATGTTTTATCTCGAAAGAATTAGTTGCTGAAAAAGGATTGAATGCAGGATTGGTAGTGAGAGAACTCGGTAAATATATCCATGGTGGTGGAGGCGGACAACCGTTTTATGCCACAGCTGGAGGAAAAAATCCTAACGGCATTGATGAAGCTTTAGAAGCTGCAAAAAAATACATTTAAAATAGGTCATTCTGATCTTGATTCAGAATCTCATAAAATGAATCTTCAAACCAAAATATCACTAAAGCCACAACAGCATAATCAAATAGATTACAACTCAAACATCCTGTTGATAGGTTCCTGTTTTGTGGAAAATATTGGTAATAAACTCAATTATTTTAAGTTTAAAAACCTCCAAAACCCATTTGGCATTTTATTTCAACCACTTGTTATCGAGGCATTAGTTACTAATGCCATAAACGAAAAAGAATATACCTATAAAGACATGTTTTTTCATAATGAACAATGGCAATGTTTCGAGGCACATTCAGTACTAAGTTCATCTTCAAAAAAAGAGTTGTTACATAATTTAAATACACAGGTTCTATTAACAAATCAACAAATAAACACATCAACACATATAATAATCACTTTAGGAACCGCTTGGGTTTATAGACATATTGAATCAGATAACATTGTTGCTAATTGTCATAAAGTACCACAAAAAAAGTTTTTAAAAGAACTACTTTCTATTGATGAAATCACTGAATCTTTAAAAGCCATAATCGCACTAATTAAAAGTGTCAATAAAGACGTTTCTATTATATTTACAGTATCTCCAGTTCGTCATTTAAAAGATGGTTTTATTGAAAACACACAAAGTAAGGCTCATTTAATTTCAGCAATTCACACTGTATTGTCGCCTCGAGAGCAGTCGAGAGGTCTTTACTATTTTCCTTCATATGAATTAATGATGGATGAGCTTCGTGATTATCGTTTTTATGCGGAGGATATGATTCATCCTAACCAATTGGCTGTGAGGTATATTTGGGAGAAGTTTAAGGAAGTTTGGATATCTAAAGATGCTTTTAAAACTATGGAAGAAGTGGATTCTGTTCAAAAAGGAATGCAACACAAGCCTTTTAATCCAAATTCTGAAGCACACCAAAAATTTCTAAAAAACTTGGAAGACCAAAAAACAACTCTTCATAAAAAACATCCACACATGTTTTTTTAAATGTATTTTCTCTAATTGTCATAAATTGAGAAGGTTATGTTATTATTGCTATTTCTTGAGCAATATACTTCAAGTCTTTTTAACTTTTTTAACGACTTCTTGTCGAAAAAAAAAGAAACCAACACGAAAATTATCTATATTCGAAATGCTATTAATCAATTTTTAAAAAGCGTCAGTTATAATGTTTTGTTTGCTCAGAATATTGCTGATGCTTTTTTTTATACTTCAATTTTACTAGCTGTAGCTTTAATAAGTTAACTTAATCGAGTAAAAATGCAGAAATTATCTTTTAATCCAGTTTAATAACAAACTAGTCGGAAAATATAGTTAGGTTCTACTAATAAGGTTAGATTTACATTGCTATTAATCAATATAAGAAGCGCTACTGACTCTTGCTTGCAAGAAAATTTAGCGTTTCTTTTTTTAATACCAGACTGTAAATTCTATAATTGGTAAGAATATTTTATTGTTTTTCTTACTGTTTTAGTTCTTTAATCGAAAAAAATTGCAAATAATTTCCGTTCATCTAGTATTCTATTAAAGTAGTCGAAAAACATAACTAGGTTGTACTATTAAAGTTACATTTACGTTGCTATTAATCAAATATTTGAAGCATTAGTTGACGTTCGTTTACGAAAAGATCTAATGCTTCTTTTTGTTTAAGAATACACCGAAATAAGGGCTTTGTTAAATGCTACGACCTCTTCGATAGTACCTGTGCTTATCCTACACCAATCATAAAAAGGTGGAAACGCACGACCAATCCTAACACCTTTGTCTAGCATCTGTTTGCCAAGTATATCAATGTTTTTGCCAGATTTAAAGAAGATAAAGTTAGTGCTAGATTTTACATAAGGTAGTTCCAAATGGTTTAATGTAGCATATATAAGTTGTTTGGCTTCTTTCGTTTTTTCTAAAGAGAATTTAAAAAATGCTTTATCTCTTAAAGCTTCTTTAGCACCTTCAATGGCATAAACATTACTCATGGCAACGACATTACGTCTAATAATTTGAGCTAATTCTGGTTTTGCAATTAAGTAGCCAATACGCATTCCAGCCATACCATACACCTTGGAAAATGTTTTTGAAACAACCACATTCTTACCTTTTTTAACCAATTCAACCATTGAAGGGTAATTAGGATCTTCTATATATTCATAATAAGCTTCATCACTAAATACGATAGTCTTTTTGCTTACAGAAGTACAAAAATCTACAAGTGTATCAGCTGGAAGTAATGTAGAGGTTGGGTTATTAGGATTACATAAAAACACCATTTTTGTTTTATTGGTGATTCTCTTTTCAATTTCTTCAAGGTCATAACCCATATTTTTATCAACAGGTACCCAATTAATATTGGCGCCCCACATTTCGGCATATTGCATCATGGCCAAAAAAGTTGGTTTTGCTGCAATAATTTCGCCGCCATCAGCAGTAAAAGTAATTCCTGCAATTTTCAAACCTTCGGTTGATCCTCCAGTAATAATAATACTTTCAGGAGCAACACCATGTTTTTTGGCTAACATGTATGCCAATTCATCAGCATAGGCATAAGGGTATCTGCAACCATCATTAAATGCATTTTTTACAGCATTCCTAACTCGTTGCGATGGTCCATATGGGTTTTCGTTGGAGCTTAACCTAATTGGGTTGCTGAGTTTACGAGGGTTGAATTTAAGTTTCTCTTCTTCGGTTAAAGGCTTTATGCTCGAAAAACCATTTAAAAGTGTAAAGCCACCAGCTAGAGCGGTAGTTCTTAGCCATTCTCTTCTATTAAGTTCCATATAATTTATGTTGAAGGTTGTTAGCTAAGTTACTCTTTTATATGCTAGTTAGCAAGTAGTTGGCTTAACCTTTGCCAACCGCCTCCATTAATGGCATCTACACCATTTCGTTTTAAGATGCTTGCGGCAGTTGCCGATCGCATACCACTTGCGCAACAAGTAATAATTGGTTTATTTAGTTTTTTAATATCGGAAATATTACTACTTAATATTTGTAATGGAATATTCTTTGAACCTTGAATTGCACCTATTGAATATTCTGCTTTTGTTCGTACATCTAATACTATTGCCTCTTTCGACATAAATTCTTCAACCATTTTTTTCTTGTTTTTAAATAAAAAATCAAAAAATCCCATAAATAATTTTTTTTGCAAAGGAAAGGAACTTTACATAAAGAACATGTAACTTGTGTTACAGTTTTTCAGTATCTTCCGTCATAATTTCTATAACAAATTTACAACTTTTGAAATACGATTCACGTAAAGACGAAATCATTCAAACATCAGCTATTCTTTTTAAAAAAAAAGGATTTAGTGCTGTAACCATGAGAGATATTGCAAAGGCAATGGGAATAAAAGCCGCAAGCCTGTATAACCACATTAATTCCAAACAGGAAATCCTGTCTATAATCATCATTTCTTTAGCCGAACAGTTTACAGAGCAAATGAAAAGTATAAAAATGTCTGATAAAAGTAGTATCGATAAATTAAAACAAATTGTGGTTTTGCATGTAAATATCACGTCCAAAAACCAATTCGGGATGGCATCCTTAAATAACGATTGGATGCATTTAGAAGCGCAATTACCTTATTACTTAAAGTTAAGGAAAAACTACGAAAACGACTTTAGAAATATTATCGAAAAGGGTATTGAGGACTCTGAACTTATAACTCAAAACCCTGATGTCATGGTGTTTTCAATGCTATCAACACTACGTTCTTTGTACATCTGGTTGCCTAAAAAAGAAGATTTAGATATTGAAAAATTTACAACCGAATTAAGTTTGGTGCTCATTAACGGAATTAACAAATAGTTATCATTTTATTTTGTAAATTTGTAACTGAAACTAACAAGCGTTAGTTAAACTCCTTCAATGAGGAAGGTAGCGCAAAGCGTTTGAAGGTGTTAAATTGTTTTACTTAATAAATTCATATAGTTAAGCATAAATAAAAGAGTTAAGAGATAGACTATGGCAGATTTTTATAACATAAAAGTTGCAGATATATATAAGGAAACAAAAGATACTGTAGTTATAACTTTTGATATTCCTGAAGATTTACAATCTACATTTAAATTCAAACAAGGACAGCATTTAACATTGCGTAAAGAAATAAATGGCGAAGATATTCGTCGTAATTATTCCTTATGTACAAGTCCGATTGATAACCAATGGAAAGTAGCTGTAAAAACCATTCGTGGTGGTGTATTTTCAAATTATGCTTTCAATGAGTTAAAAAAAGGAGATGAACTTCAGGTAATGCCTCCTCATGGCGAATTTTATGTTGAGGTAGATGGCACAGCATCTAATAATTATGTTGCCTTTGCAGCTGGTAGTGGTATTACACCAATACTCTCAATTATTAGAACACATTTGCTATTAGAGCCTAAAAGTACTTTCAAGTTATTCTACTTGAATAGAATGGTAAAATCCATTATCTTTAAGGAAGAGTTAGAGCAGCTTAAAAATCAGTTTTTTGGACGTTTTCAAGTGTTTTATTTTTTAACTAAAGAAAAACGCGACATTCCATTTTTAAATGGCCGATTCGACAAAGAAAAACTAGCGATTTTAACCAAAACGTTCATCGATATTCCAGATACCAATCATGCATTTATTTGTGGACCACAAGACATGATTTTCTTGATAAGAGATGAATTGCAAGCAGCTGGACTAGATAAAGATAAAATCCATTTTGAATTGTTCTTTACAGGAAGTTCAGAGGAAGAAAACAAGCACATTGCCGAAGTGCTTGATGAAAAAGCCGATGGAACAAAAGTAACCATCATCGATGGCGGAAAAGAATTCCATTTTGTCATGGATGACGATTTCGATAATATTCTTGATGGAGCACTTTCAGCTGGTGCCGATTTGCCATTTGCGTGTAAAGGAGGAGTTTGTAGTACCTGTAAGTGTAAAGTGTTGGAAGGCGAAGTGAAGATGAAAGTAAATTATGCACTTGAAGAAAAAGAAGTGGCACAAAACTATGTATTAAGCTGTCAAGCTGTGCCAATAACAGAAAAAGTAGTCGTAGATTTTGACGTATAAAGTCCTCCCTCAAGGGAGGATTTAGGAGGGTGTTATTAATAACTAGCGCCTATTCACTAAAACCTAAACAAATGAGCGAAGCACAAATTAAAAGTTTAGAAGAAGAATTTGAAGCACGCATAGCACGTGACGAAAAAATAGAACCTAAAGATTGGATGCCCGAAAAGTATCGAAAAACACATATTAGGCAAATGTCGCAACACGCACATTCCGAAATTGTTGGAATGTTGCCAGAAGGAAATTGGATAACACGAGCACCATCACTACGTCGTAAAGTGGCGCTTTTAGCCAAAGTTCAAGACGAAGGAGGTCATGGATTATATCTGTACAGTGCCACCGAAACCTTGGGAATTACCAGAGACGAAATGTACGAGCAACTGCACACTGGAAAAGCAAAATATTCAAGTATTTTTAATTATCCTGCAGTGACTTGGGCAGACATTGGAGCTATTGGTTGGTTGGTAGATGGTGCTGCTATTATAAATCAGGTAGCACTCTGCGGAACATCATTTGGGCCTTATGCTAGAGCAATGGTGCGAATATGTAAAGAAGAAAGTTTTCATCAACGTCAAGGTTACGAAATTACTTTAAAATTAGCACAAGGAACACCAGAGCAAAAAGCAATGGCTCAAGATGCCTTAAATAGATTTTGGTGGCCATCGCTAATGATGTTTGGTCCAGCTGATGATGATTCTCCAAATACAGCTCAATCCATGAAATGGAAATTAAAGCGTAAAACCAACGATGAATTACGTCAGCAGTTTATTGACCAAACTGTACCACAAGCTGAATTGATTGGACTTACAATTCCAGATCCAGAATTAAAATGGAATGAAAAAAAAGGAGGATACGATTTTGGTGAGATAGATTGGGACGAATTTTGGCAAGTAGTAAAAGGACATGGTCCTTGCAATAAAGAACGAATGAAAGCAAGAGTAAATGCTTGGGATAATGGCGAATGGGTTCGTGATGCAGCTTTGGTACATGCTGACAGACAACAGGAAAGAAAAGAAAAACAAGCTGTTTAATAGAATAGAGATAATAAAACCGCTTCGCTTTTAGAAATTATATCATGTTCGTTCGTAGAATTGTCCCCTTGAGGGGACTTTAGGGGTGTCAACAATAAACGGAATATAAAAACATAAATTGAAGATTTTGATTTCAAGTTCAAGTTCAAGTTCAATTTCGACTTCAACTTCAATTTCAACTTCGATTTCAGCTTCAATTTCAAATATAAATAATTATGAAAAAAAAAGAATGGCCTCTTTGGGAAGTTTTCGTAAGAAGTAAAAACGGATTAGAACATCGTCATTTTGGAAGCCTTCATGCAGCAGATGCTGAAATGGCTTTAGAAAATGCACGAGATGTCTATACAAGAAGAAATGAAGGTGTAAGTATTTGGGTTGTTGAGTCAAAAAATATTACAGCTTCAAACCCTGAAAAAAATGCTGAATTATTTGAACCAGCACAAGATAAGGTATATCGTCACCCAACATTTTACGATTTACCAGACGAAATAAAACACATGTAAAAGAAAAAACTTGAAGTTGAAGCAGAAATTGAACTTGAAAAATGGGAGAAAATAAATTTGATTTATCAGAAAGACTAGAAGATTTTGCAGCAGCTATTATTTTATTGTACAATAAAAAACCAATGTCGTATGCAGGTGATTATTTAGCGAAACAACTAATTAGATCGTCCTGTTCTTCAGCCTTAAATTATGGAGAGGTTTTAGGGGCTGGAACAAAAAAAGATAAAATAAATAAGTTAAGAATTTGCTTAAAGGAATTAAGGGAATCATTACGGAATTTGAACATTCAAACTAAAGCAAAATTATTTTCAGAAGAAGATTTAAAAGAAATGAAAGACGAAAATGACCAACTTATCAGGATTATAGTAACAAGAATTAAAAACATAAATTGAAGATTTTGATTTCAAATTCATTTTCGACTTCAGCTTCAATTTCAATTTTAAATGAAATGAAAAAAAATTTATACAACTACATATTAGGTATAGCTGATAACAGCTTAATTCTTGGTCAGCGTTTAGGAGAATTATGCGGTCATGGACCAAGTCTTGAAACCGATATAGCATTGACCAACATTTCTTTGGATTTATTTGGTCAAGTGAGAAGCTATTATCAATATGCTGCTAAAATTGCTAATAATGGAAGTAACGAAGATACCATTGCGATGATGCGACCAGAACGTGAATATGTAAATGTGTTATTGGTAGAGCAGCCTAATACCGATTTTGGTTATGTTATAGCACGTCAGTTTTTGTTCGATGTCTATCACTTTATGTTCTTGACCGAGCTTCAAAATAGTAAAGATGAAACATTGGCTGCCATTGCAAAAAAATCAATTAAGGAAGTATCGTACCATTTGCGTTTTTCTTCCGATTGGGTAAAACGTTTAGGTGATGGAACAGAAGAAAGTCATAAACGTATTCAAAATGCTATCAATGACCTTTGGACTTATACGGATGAATTATTTCATCAAACAGATGCAGAGAAAAAAATGATTGCCGAAAACATTGGTGTTGATACATTAAAGCTCAAAGAAACCTATTATCAGAATGTTTCAGAAATTTTAAATGAAGCAACACTAGATGTTCCTGAATTAAAGTATTTTCAAAAAGGAGGAAAACAAGGAATTCATACAGAACACATGGGATATATTTTAGCCGAATTACAATATATGCAAAGAACATATCCAAACATGTCTTGGTAAATAAATGAATAAGCAAATGATTGAACATGCCGACATCGATACCGAATTAATTCCAATTCTGGATAAAGTATCCGACCCAGAAATTCCTGTGTTAACGATTTTAGATATGGGAGTGGTTCGTTATGCAAAGCTTGTTGATGATGTCGTACAGATTAAAATAACACCAACATATAGTGGCTGTCCTGCTATGGATGTGATTGCTGATGATATTAAAGCAGCTTTTAAAAAAGAAGGCTACAACGTAAATATTGATTTAGTATTAACACCTGCTTGGACAACCGACTGGATTTCTGAAGAAGGCAGAGATGCACTTGAAAAATATGGTATTGCACCACCTTTGGAAGCAGAAGCTGACAAAGACGCATTATTAGGAAATAAAAAAATAGTGAAGTGTACCAATTGTGGTTCGCAAAACACAAATTTAGTAAGTCAATTTGGTTCAACAGCATGTAAAGCACTGTTTCAATGTGAAGACTGTCATGAACCTTTTGATTATTTTAAATGTCTTAAGTGACAACTTGTTGTCACCCTGAACATTACTGAAATCAAAATATATTTTGATTGAAAGTAGCTTACGAAGTAAGTCGAAGGGTCTCATCAAGAAAATTAGAAATATAAAAACTAAATGCTTGGATTGTCCCCTTGAGGGGACTTTAGGGGTGTATTATAGAACAATATGAATCCAATTCTATTAAAAATTGAAAACAAAATAGCATTTATAACACTCAACAGACCAGAAGTGTTTAATAGCTTTAATCGTGAAATGGCATTAAGCTTACAAAGTATTCTCGATGATTGCGAAACAAATAATGACGTGAGAGCGATTGTAATCACTGGCGAAGGAAAAGCATTTTGTGCTGGTCAAGATTTAAAAGAAGTCACTTCTCCAGAGTTAAATCCTGGTTTCAAAAAAATTCTAGAAGAACACTACAATCCAATTATTTTAAGAATCCGAAATATTAAAAAACCAATCATTGCAGCTGTAAATGGAGTAGCAGCAGGAGCAGGAGCAAATATTGCTTTGGCTTGCGATATTGTAGTAGCTCATGAAAAAGCACATTTTATACAAGCTTTTAGTTTAATAGGTTTAATTCCTGATAGCGCAGGCACCTACTTTTTACCACGATTAATCGGATTTCAAAAAGCCACAGCTCTAGCGATGTTAGGAGATAAGATAAGTGCTGAAGAAGCCGAACGATTAGGTATGATATATAAATTCGTTCCTTCAAAAGAGTTTGAGGAAACCGTTCAAAGAATCGCTCAAAAACTCGCAAACATGCCAACAAAAGCGTTAGGATTGATAAAACAAACATTTAACCAATCATTGACTAATACTTTAGAAGAGCAATTAGCATTAGAATCAAAATTACAAATAGAAGCAGCTGGAACTGAAGATTATGCAGAAGGCGTAGCAGCATTTATCGAAAAAAGAACACCTAATTTTAAAGGAAATTGAAATTTTAAATTAAACTAGATACTTCTAATTTATGGATTGTCCCCTTGAGGGGACTTTAGGGGTGTTAATAAATTAAATGAATATTTATTTAGTAAAGATATCGAGCATAGCTCACTAGGGATGTAAATAAACTATGAGAAACAAAATAATTCCATACAATCCAAAATTAAAACAATACGCCAGACAGTTAAGAAAAAATAGCACATTGGCTGAAGTTTTATTATGGAACAATATAAAGAATAGAGCATTAGGTGTTCAATTTCATAGGCAAGTCCCAATGCTTAATTATATAGTTGATTTCTATTGTCACGAATTAATGTTAGCAATTGAAATTGATGGTAATTCACATGATTACAGATATTTCGAAGATAAAAACAGACAAAATAAACTTGAAGAATATGGGGTTAAGTTCATTAGATTTAATGATTTAGATGTTAAAAGCAATATGTTTAGTGTTTCATTATCGCTAGAAGAGCAAATCAAATTATTAAAAACACCCCTAAAGTCCCCTCAAGGGGACAACCTAAAGCAAACCCTAATACAAGTTCACAATCGCATAAAACCTTACATTCACAAAACACCTATGTTGTCTTCACAATTAATAAATGAGATTGCAGGATGTAATGTATTTTTTAAGTGTGAGAATTTTCAAAAAATGGGAGCTTTCAAAATGCGTGGTGCAACAAATGCGATTTTAAATTTATCAGAAGAAGAGCGTAACAAAGGTGTGGTAACACATTCCTCTGGTAATTTTGCTCAAGCATTGTCATTAGCAGCAAATAAAATTGGAACAGAAGCTTATATCGTAATGCCCAAAAATGCACCTCAAGTAAAGAAGAATGCAGTAAAAGGTTATAAAGGGAATATCATTGAAAGCGAATCGACTCCTATTGCTAGAGAACAAATGGCAGAAAAAGTGAAGCAAGAAACTGGAGCAACATTCATTCATCCTTCAAACGATGATGATGTTATTCATGGTCAAGGTACAGCTGCCATAGAACTGTTAGAAGAGCAACCACAATTAGATTATATCTTTACACCAGTTGGTGGTGGAGGACTCATTGCAGGAACAGCATTGGCAGCAAAATATTTTTCTGATACCTGTAAAGTAATTGGTGGAGAACCAAAAAATGCAGATGATGCATATCGGTCTTTAAAAAGTGGGAAGATTGAATATAACGATGCTAATAGCACTACCATTGCAGATGGTTTAAGAACCTTTTTAGGAGATAGAAATTTCCCAATAATAAAGGAAAACGTTGACAAAATAATTAGAGTAGAAGAAGAAGATATTATTAATGCTATGCAGTTAATTTGGGAGAGAATGAAAATAATCATCGAACCATCAAGCGCTGTCGCATTTGCAGCGTTATTAAAAGAAAAAGAACAATTTAAAAATAAAGACGTCGGAATTATTATTTCTGGCGGAAATGTAGATGTGACAAACCTTCCGTTTTAAAGGTTTGTCATCCTGAACTTGTTTCAGGATCTCATCAACAATTTTACTGTCAGTTCGAGCGCAGTCGAGAACAAAGTAAATTTAAAAATTGAAGTTTAACTAAAAAGTTTCTTCCCTTTGGGAAGACTGAAGATGGGAATAAAAGTAGGAATCATAGGAAGTGGAACAATGGGAAGTGGTATAGCACAAGTGGCTGCGACTTCTGGTTGTAAGGTGAAATTATACGATACAAATCAAGCAGCATTAGATAAAGCAAACCTAGCACTTGATAAAATATTGAATCGACTTATTGAAAAAGGAAGAATCAATTCTGAAGAGAAAAATAGAATTCAATCAAATATTAGTTATGTAGATAGCTTGAAGGATTTATCAGATTCAAATTTGACGATTGAAGCCATTGTTGAAAACCTTGACATTAAGAAAAAAGTATTTTCAGAATTGGAAACTTATGTGTCTGATGATTGCATCATAGCATCAAACACATCTAGTTTATCTATAGCATCAATTGCTTCCTCATTGCAAAACCCAGAACGTTGTATTGGAATTCATTTCTTCAACCCAGCACCTTTAATGAAATTGGTTGAGGTGGTTCCAGCGATACAAACATCTAATGAAACACTGGAGAAATCTGTTCAAATTATTGCTAAATGGGGAAAAACAGTTGCTG
>TARA_R110002073_G_scaffold323689_1_pt1 | contig 24596 bp, 24 predicted proteins | sample TARA_R110002073 | Tara Oceans TARA_R110002073 (sample SAMEA4397174) | marine metagenome | biome: Polar Biome; feature: [DCM] deep chlorophyll maximum layer (ENVO:01000326); material: water (ENVO:00002006), including particulate matter (ENVO:01000060) such as... | depth 40 m | reverse complement strand
TATTAGATATTTTCGTATTTAGAAAATTATTAAAATCTTAGACTATTATATATGAATTATTCCAAGAAAGATAAAATAAAGTATCAGCAATATAATATAGATTTAAATTTTTATAATGAGAAATTACAAGGCACCGCCGAAGCCGAAGACGAGCCGTATTTTAAATCATTAAAAGATTTAATTGACTTAACAAATAAAAATCTGACAAAATTAGCCGATAAATACAAAGAAAAATTACCGGCTAATAAGTGTATATATTGCGGTAAAACTATTCGCAAGTATTCTAAATGGGAGGAGAAAGCTAACCGCAAAACGCATTATAAATGTTGGAAAAGGGAACGTCCCTTTGAATGGCGGCATTTGGACAAATATATAATATAATATTAATATCGAACCATATATATAATGACATCGCAATATATATTTGGTGATATACACGAAAAGATTATAGACATAAAAGATAATACAATTAATTTAATATATACATCGCCGCCGTATGGAATAACGAAAGCGGATTGGGACAAGCCTTTAAAATGGGATTTTTTATTTCCTGAAATGTGGCGAGTATTAAAACCCGATGGAATAATAATTTTACATGCGTCAATCCCGTTCTCTTATAAGCTCCTGAAATATCAAACACCTAAATATCATTATACTTGGATTAAAGATAAACATACGTGCCCGTTTTTATGTAACATACAACCATTAAGAAAGCACGAAGAAGTATTCGTATATTATAAAAAGAAAGGAACATATAATCCGCAAATGGTCGGAAATCATTTTTTCAAAAAACGTTCTGTTAGTATGGGCAATAAAGAAAATCCCTATTACGGGAAGAAAGAAGCTCTTAAAAAAAATGTTGTAACAGCAGAAGGAGGACATACAGGGCGATATCCTACAACTATATTAGAATATCCCATTAGAAGAGATAAAACAGGCATAACAAGAACAAATAATATGATGGATTATTTTATCAAAACTTACACTAATGAACATGATACTATTTTAGATATGACAACACATAATAAATATTTGGGCGACCGCTGTAAATTAGCCGCTCGCAACTTTATTGGAATTGATATTATACCGTTTTAATTAATATAATTAAATTATAATCATATAAAGATTATCTCTCATATATATATAACTAACATGAAAGCAGAAGAGATGACAATTCAGGAAATTAAAAAAGCTATCGACGCATATGATAAATTAAAGACGGCGGGGGTAGGTTACCGCGAGAAATATAGAAATACACAAAACGGCAAAAAGAAACATAACGAGTGTAGTAAACGTTCGTATTATAGACGTAAGCTGCGAGCTCTTGAAGGAATTGAAGAATTAAGCGAAAGGCAGCTTAAATATAAGGCGAAATGGGAGGCTGGCTTAGCCGCACTCCCCGCAATTTAAATTGACAGAAATGATTTTATTTTAATATATTGTATTATATTAAGATAACATGTTTTATAAAAGTTATGATATATATAACAAAAGTAAAAGGCTTAAAGATAAGCCCCGTAGTATATATATAACAGAAGAAATAATGAGGAATAATTTAAAATTGGAATGGATTAAATTAATTGATAATGCTAAGAACCCGCGTCAGGTTGGCTGGTCAAAAACAAGTAAAGGCAAACACCCTTACAACCCTGCGACAAATTACAAGGGCGAGCCTACATGCCGTAATTTCGGTAACATTACCGGCAAACAAAATAATATTTTTGTTTTAGATTTAGATACGAATAAATGGGATAATGAGAAATGTAAGGCTATGGCGGCAAATAACGGGATACACCCTTTTTTATCTAAATTCGGTAAGGATTTCGGCAAAGACTTTAATACATACTCAGTCAAAACGACAAGCGGCGGCGGGCACTTTTATTTCAAATACGACGACGATATAGCTAAAAATTATTCTAATAATTTCCATCAAATAGACATTAGAAGCACCGGCGGATATGTTGTTGCCCCGACATCGTCGGTTAACGGCTCGTCTTACGATGTTGTATTAGATACAAGTATTAAAAAATGCCCGAAAATTTTAAAAGACTGGATTATAGACCAAATTATAAATAAAAATTATACAACAAACAACAAATATGCTCCGACAAAAAAAGAGAGAAAGATTAAGAAAACAATTAAAAATATTAATAAAAAATACAAGGATACACCGTGCGATAATAGATTATGGCTTTATAATATCAACGACGCAGAAATATTGCGAATTGTTGCCGACTTGCCCGACGACTATATTAATAATTATGGCGACTGGCTAAAACTTACAACCTTTTTTAAGATTTTAGATAAGAAGAATTTATGGACGCAGGTTTGTAAATCAGGTGACAATTATAACGAATACCGTAACGGATTAGCTTGGGAAAGTTGCGACGCAGTTAATATTGAAATTGTAAAACATATATTAATAACGGCTCATGCCGATTGGGTCTTACCGTATATTAAATATAAGCCGATATTAAAAGAAACTGAGAAGCCGACATTAATTATTAATCGCAGTAAATTAGGTATTAATGAAAGTCAAAAACAAGAATGTTTTTTCAGTAAAATAAAACAGAATAAATTTACAGTTATTAAAAGCGACACAGGCACCGGCAAAACAACAGCCGTAAAAAAATATTTTAAAAATAAAAAGTTCATATCTATTGTGTCGCGTCGGTCGCTCGGAATGGAACAATACAGGACGTTTAATGAATACGGATTAGACGTTAAATATTATGAAAATTATTGGGAAATGCCGCAGGGCTGTAATTTTATAACAACGATAGATAGCTTTTTTAAATGTTGTGCCGATATTGATTTTGACGAATACTATTTATTTTTAGACGAATTCGGCTCAATCGTATCATATTTAATTGACGCGAGCACACCGAGTATAACAAGTAAACGAACAATTTTCGTTCAATTCGCCTTGCGAGCTATGAAGCAGTCTAAAAAAGTTATTATGGCTGACGCAGATATCAACGACAGTAGCTTAATATTCTTGCGACATATTACAGAAGATTATTTGTATATTGAGAATACATTTGTTCATAATAAAGATGTAAAGGCGTTAGAGTTTTCAAAAGAAAATGAAATGATTGCGAGATTAAAAAAGTTGGATAAATGGCTTTTATGCTGTGACAGTAAATCGCTCGCAGACAATTATTTTAATATATTAGCCGACCCGACTATAAAATTATACACAAGCGACAACAACGAAGAATTAGACATGGATAAACACAACAAGATTATATTTAGCCCTAAAATTATTTATGGTCTTGATAGTTCGATGGCACGTGAAGTATTCTGTATATATAAGGAACACACGATTAATCCTAAAAAAATGTTACAACAGATATCACGTTGCCGCAATATTATACAGCTCAATTATTTATTTACTAAAAAAAAAGTAATGTATCCAAAATATAAAAATCTTGATTGCTGTATAGCAAGATTAATGGAGAGTAACGCACGTTCTATTAAAGATTTCGGCTTTTCAACAACAGAAGAGCTTAACGAATTATATATTCATTTATTATCACGAATAGAATACAATAACGACGCGTATTCAACAAATAAATTCGCACACTTTAAATTATTATTGAAACAAAGGGGCTTTATAGATATAACAAAATATAACAAGACCGACTTTGATATTAAAAAACACAAGGAGATTAGCGAGCAGCTTAAAAAAGAACGCAGCGATAATTTTGACCCGCATACAGAACAAAATAAAAGAATTAATAAATATTTATGTTTGCCGGACGAGGAAACTATTATCAAGTATAAAGAATTATTTTTAGATACAGGAGCCCTGCGAGAGCATTTTAGAATTTGCGACTATTTCTTAAAAACTCGCGAGCATAATTTAAAGAAATTACAAGGAGCCCAAGATTTTAATATTAAGACGTTACGTAGCGGCAAAGCCCAATTATATTTTTTACATAAATTATATGAAACATTTAATAAAAATCATACTGATTATACAACACGACCGGAGATTATAACGACAACGACGGATATACAATCACAGCACATTAATAAAGGCTATGAATTAATATTCAACACAACACTTAAAAAGCCGTATAATTTAAGCTCGGCTTATGATTGCGACCGACTTATAAATAAAATATATACTAAATTGTTTAGAAGTGTATTAGTAAAATTACGGGGCTGTTCATGGAATATTGACGGCAAGGTAAAAAGGGGCGAGAAATGGATTTTACACAAAGACATAATTTCGGGACACAAAGACATATATAATTATCGCAAGACAGAAGACAAGAACCCTGTATTAGAATTTTTGCCCGAAGAGCCGGAGCCGAAGCCGAAAAAACAGATTAAGGCAACGACACAAGAAGAAATTAATAGCTTTTTTAATATGTAAACAATTTAGTTTTATGCCGGTTACCGTGTCCGTTTTGACCTAATAAAAATACCTGATTATGCCCGAATGTGTGTGTTTTTGTATTCTATTTATTGTTAATGAAAATCCAAAAACACACAAATAAGGCATAAAACCTTTCTGTGCCCCGACTGAACACGTTTTTTTTTAAAATTACGTTTTCGGGTAATATTTATTTTATATGCCTATTATATAAAAGAAATATGGATTTACTGCCCGATTTGAATGATTTGAATATAGTGCCGTTAAATGAGATTGACGAAGGCTCACAAATGGAAACAGAAGAACTTAGCGAACGAGTATCACAGCCCGACGAAGTTATAGAAGTTGATAAACATGAAGACATATTCGCAACAAAAAAGAAGAAACATTTAGAAACAATACGGGCAAAATCTATTGTCGCCCGTCACGGAACAAAGGAACAGCGAGCCGAGAAAAAAAGACTGAAAGAAGAAGAGAAAGAACGCAAAAAGATTGCGAAGGCTCAGAAGCGAGAATTAAAAAAAGAAGAAAATAGAAAAAAAGCCCGAGAGCGATACTGGAACAAGAAAGCAGAAGCCGAATTAGAAAGTAAAGAAAAAATTGCGAGAGAACCGCTTATACAAGTTACACAGCCGCCGCCGCAACCGCCGCCGCAGCCGCAACCGCAACCGCAACCGCCGCGACAATCATTTTCATACAATCAATTTGCGAATTACATGGACGCTTATAATAGTTCTAAACAGCCGCCGCCTGCGTCGATACAGCCTAAAATTATAGAGAAGGTCGTATACAGAGAAGTTGTCAAAGAACCGGAAAAACCAAAATACCCCGCCTTATTTAATCTATTAGATTTCTAATTAAAAAAAAATTTTTTTATTTTATATTACTATTATATAAAATATGGATACTGGAAAGTTCACAAAAGACGATTTGAAAAAAGTTATAAATAATCATAACAAGATATTAAAAAAAGAAAAAATAAAGGCAACCGGCGGAATTGCGGATTTAAAAGCACGTGTAATGAAGGAATATAGATTAGAAACGAACACGAGCGAATTAGCCGTATTTGTTCAGCGGAAAGGGAGCCCAACCGGTTCAATAAAATATATTTTAAATAAAAAAGGCAGCGAGCGACGAGCCAAACAAGATAAAAAATTCGCCGATAAAAAGGCAGCGAAGAAGACGAAAGCCGCAGCATCTAAAAAAAAGAGAGAGGAGAAAAAAGCTAAAATGTTGAGTGACGAACGTATCAAAACTGTTAAAGCACTAAATACCCTTAAAAAGTTAAAAGGTCGTAAAACAAAAACAAAACCCGCCGCGAAGGCTGCTAAAAAGGTCGCCGAAAAATCCAAAACACTTAAACTAAAATTTAAATTAAAAATAAATGAGAAACCGAAAGAGAAACCGAAAGAGAAACCGAAAATTAAGAAAGTAGCTAAAATTGCCGGCAAACCGAAAGGCAAGGAGCCAAAAGGCAGCAGCCCGCCCAAATCAATTGATAGAAAGGATAAAAAGGCTATGGGCGACTGGTATAAAAAAAAGAGCGAATGGAACAAATATCGTGCGAAACTCGGAAAGCTTAAACGGGACGCAATCAACGCTAAACGAAAATCAAAGAAATAAAATATATAGAATATATATAATAACAAGAATGGATAAAAATTTTTGTAATTGTATTAATACAGACGGCGAATATATCCCCGCAGACATGAAAGAAAAAAAGAAAAAGATTGCGAAACAACATGACATATTTAATGTAGCGAAAGAGAAAAAAATTAAAGTCAAAAAATCAAAAAAAAAAACTAAATTAAAAATAAAAGTTAAAAATAATATGTAACGTATATTTATAAAAATATGTTTTCCGCGTCACAGTTTAGACAAACAATCGGCTCAAAATCTACAATCGTTCCCTCCGACCATCAATTAGAATACAAAGACGGCGACACTATCCGTTTTGAAATCCCAAAATATATAGGATTTATAGACCCAAGACAATCATTTTTAAGTATGAAAATATCTATTAATTCGCCTGCCGCCCGTGCCTATTTCACAAACTCGGCACAATCCATAATTAACAATCTTAGAATTTGGGATTTAGAAAGTTCAGTCCAAATGGAAAATATAGAAAATTACGCAGAGCTCGTAAATCTATTAAATCATTATGAAAGTAACAGAAGTATAGACCATAAACGCGAATTGTTAGAAGGCAAGACCGACGACGGCACCGTCCTTGCTCAGTCAAATTGGTTCAATCAATACAGCACAAATGAAAACGTTGCGAGCACATACACATACACCGATAATGAAGTTCAAATCTGCTTGCCGTTAAAATCGGGTATTTTGGGCGGCGATAAAATATTCCCTTTCGCATTAACCGGCGGACGCTTAGAAATTGATACAAACGCCGCTCGCAAGGTTGTTCAGTCATATCCTCAGGCGACTACGAAACCTTGCGAGAACAAAGTTGTAATAGGAAACGACGGTGTCCTTCTCGCTGCTGCGGGTCTTATTGTTGCCGCTAAAACCGCTAACACAGTAAAAGGCACTAATAATGCGACTTGGGTTGCGAAGCCAGCAAATTACTTTAAAGGTTGGAAAATTACATCGGCAACAGGCGAAGTTAATTACGTCGTTTCGCACCCCGCCGTCACAGCGGGCACGGCACCGGATATCACGGTCGCAAACTGGGTGACACAGCCCGCCGTCGGTTCGCAGCTCACGATGACTGCTATATCAAATACACTTATTTTAGAAACTGCGGGGGCAACCGTAGGCAACGTGAATGTAGTAAATTCGGCAGCCAATCCCTTTAAAATCGGTCAGCAAGTATCTATTAATTACATTCATGACGCAGCGGGCAGCCGCAAGACGGTTGTTCTATCAACTGTCGCGGGCGTTGCCGTAACCGTTGCCGGCATTTTAGATAATGTTATCACCTTTAACACGGATTATTCTATCCCTGCCGATAGTCATGGCGGGTCAATCGCGGCGAAAGCGGGACATATTCTTATCGATACGACTTGGTTAGATTTACAGACGTTAACATATACGATGAAAGATATAGAATTAGTCATGAAACAAGTGTCACCGCCCGCGTCGTATGTCAATCAATTAGCAAAGGGCGGCACTCAGTTAGATATTTACACATGTGACGTTTTACGCAATAATGTTTCAAAAGACGATAAAATCGCCCAGCAGAATATTCACGCCTATAATACTCGTGCTAAATCTATTATTTCTTTGCCGATGGCTAACCGCAGCTCATCTCTTATCGTTGATAATTTATCGCCCGTATTGGACGAGCTACAAGCATACAATTATTATATTGAAGGGCTCTCGCAACCGAATAAAAAAGTTCCGACCGCAATTATAAATAGTGGCTATCAGGAACCTATCCAATTATGGGAATTAATTAAGGCTCTTGGGTCTGCCGACTGTAAGGTCAAAAATATTCAAGGTGTTCAGCAGAATTTCGCAATTGGTCGTGCTCTCGGCATGTTCGGCGGCACATATGATTTACGCGACGCGGGCGATTTATCGTTACGCACCGAATATAACGGAGTAAAAGCCCCAACACATAATAAATTATTCTTGAATTACATTTATCATGTCCGCCGATTAGTTATTAGCGAAGGCTCAAAACAAGTAATTGTTTAAAAAATATAGAATTTTTTAAGAAAAAAACAATTTTTTTTGTTAAATTTAAAATATTATCAAATTTATTTTATTCTTATAATATATAAATAAAATGAGTTTTAAAAAAGAAGTAGTAGAAATTAAACCGACAAACGCAGGCAACGGCACTTTTAGTTTTTCAGGCGGTTCACCGCTTATAGAATTTCAAATCCCACAGCAGCCCCGTTTTTTACTCGGCAAGACATTAAGAATTAACGGCAGACTTACTGTAAAACGTGCCGCCGGTGCCGTAGTAGATAACACCTCCGCCGCAACATCGTGCCGAATGGACAGTCGCACAGGTATTTCGTCAATTGTAGATATGGTTTCAGTCGGTAACAATTTCGGGCAAACGTTCGAGCTTGTAAAACATTATAATAGATTAGTTGCGAGTTTATTGCCCTCAAAAGCCGGACTTGACGAATATATTAACGGCGGGCTTAATGTCGTATATGCCGCAAACGCTAAACAGGCAGCACAGGATATTCAAATTACAGAGCCGCAAGAATTTAGTATGCCGCTGCTTGTCGGTATCTTACAGGGCAAGCCCCTTGATTTAAATATGTCGCTGGGCTGTAAAATTCAACTTAATCTTGCCCCCGATAATTTCGTTTTATTTGATACGTCAATCACGGGCGGGGCGAACTCTGCTGCCGGTGCGACGTATCAATTAGACGACGTATCGTTAACTTTTGATAGCTTAGTCCCGATGGGCGATGCCGTTAAAGGTATGCTCGGTAACACGAAAGGAGCTTGGGAATATAATTCATTCAGTTCTTTTTATAATGTGTTACAATCTACCGACCATACAGCAAGCTTTAATCTTAATCTTAGTCGGGTTCAGTCTGTAATTATGAATTTAGTTCCGTCGTCTTGGATAAATACAACTACTCGCAACTCGCAAGAAGCTACACACATTTTAAACAAGGACGGCACCGGACGCGAAACCATAGAAAAAGGCATTAAAGAATTAGTATTTTATAAAGGCGGGCAGCGGTTCCCTCTTGATTTCGTAATAGATAGCGAGAAGTCAGTATCCGAGTTAACACCGCCCGCCATGTTAGAACGTGTATCGCTCAATTCGCTTTCTAATGTTTGGGAAATGGATAATTTCTTACAATCGCCCAGAACACAAGCATTAGGCATTACAAAATACACGAGTTCTACACAACTTAACGACAGAACACCTATTAACACTATCGGTGTATCATATGATAAGATTACTAATAACGGCGTTGATTTCAAACGTGACAATTGGTCATTCCGTATCAAAGCCGACGTTGAAAGCACAACGCCCATGTCTGCTTTTATTTTCGCAAAACATAAGAATTTAATTGTTTTTAATAACGGTCAAGTATCGGTTCAAAATTAAGAAAAAAATATATAGTTATAATATATAAGATGACGATTAATTTATGCGATTATATAGACGAAGACGATATATTAGAGATTTATTTAAATAATTTCGATAGTGACGAATTAGAAGAATTTGTATTCCATTTAAATAAATGCGGTTTTAATAAACAATCTATTAGAGAATTATTTATAGATATTGAAGAATTTATAGAATGTTACGACGAATTTTTAAGAATTCAAGATTAGATTAAAATAATTAGATTTAAATTAAAATATTTTGTTAAAAATAAAATATATTAATTATATATAAATATGAGTGCTGTTCCGTCAATATTACAAACTGGTATCATGAATACCCCGTCAAATATGAAAATTGAAACATCGTTATTATATCCCGTATCTATTTCACAGAAACGGGCAAAATTTGTCTTTGACAGAAAAGGCGTTTTAAACTCTAATTCACGATTACAGCTCCGGTCATTCAGTTCGGGTGCGTCGTATGATACTGCCGCAGGTGCGAGCGAAGGAGTTGCCTATTATGGAAATCCCTTGTTAGACAAATCAACAACCGCAGGAGCTATGACGGGTAACCGTCTTGGACTTAAAACTATTGGGGTTGGCGGTGCGAATGTTAATTGCGTCGTTAGTATGAATGCGACAGACAGCGTCGATATTGGAACAAATTTAAAAACGGCAATTCTCGCAAATCCTACATTTTTTTCTATCGTAGCTCGCAAAGAAGGTGTAGCCGCACAGGCAACACAGATTTTAACAGCGTCACACACAGCGAACAAATTGACATTAACACTTAAAGCGGGAAATACGGCAAATTGGGCAGACGCAAGTTTAGAAGCTGGGAATAAATGCGAAGTTGTATTTTACGATATGACGAGTGTTAGATTACCCGCAGCCCTTTTCGCTACTGACAATCAACGAAGAACAGGAGTAAACAACGATTATATTGGCTGGACAGTTAATATGACTGGAATTCTCGCTAATAAAACTATTACCGCGTCGCAAGTCGCAACCGGAGCCGTAGAAACACGTAACACCGTTTCTGTTGCTATTGCCGATGCTCATGTATTAGTTAAAGCGAATGTCGCAGCTGGGACGACCGGTGCTGCGGTTTTCGGGCTGGGCGTAACTGGAACTTTGACAAAAGCCGCACCGGTAGATAGCAAGGCTTTCTATCCCATCGCAACAGGGGCGAGCAGTCTTATTCAATCCGCGTCATTACAAATCGGCGGCAAGCGTATTTCCGTATTAGAACAAGTCGGGCAATATAACACAATTAAACATTTAGCACAGTCAAACGAATATCGTAAACAAGTTTCGTCAATACAAGAAGCCGTAACAAATGTTATGCTTGGCGGCACCGGCGGTAAAACGGCATTAGATTTCACGGACACGCCCTCAACACTCGCAATACACCCCGAAGCGGCGAACGCGAGTAAATTTTCAGTTGCCCTTAGTGACCTTATCCCGATGTTAAAGGGATTGCGTCTGCCTTTGTTTCTTATGGAACAGGAAGTCGCATTAGTTTTAGAATTTACAGAAGGCGTAGAAGGTAAAACATACGGAGTATATCAACATACCGATTGGCGATACAATATCGGCACACATAAATTAGATACTGAAAACTGTATCATCATGGCGGATTATTTACACCTACCGAAAGAGATGGCGGCAATTCAAGCGACCGTAGACAGCGGCGGCGGCTTATCTATTCCGTATGATGATATTTTAACTATTGAAGCCGTAGAAGAACAAGTCGCGATAGCAAATGCCGGAACCCCGACCGTATTTCAACAGAAGATATATTCTAAGGCGATATCTCTTGCCGGAAAACGTGTAAAATCTATTATTGCTCAGCTCGCAAGACCCGACAACACGCCTAATCATTTACTCGGTGTATATTACAGCAAAGATTATCAACGCCCGTCGTCGTATAACTTTATTTTAGACGGTGCGACCCCGTATTACACAAACGATATTAAATCCCCTGCTATAAAATATAATGAGGTTTCTAAATGTGCCGGCAAGCCGTTACAGGTTGCTAATCAGCGTTACACGTTTTCTAATTCAGTCGCAACGGCATATCCCGCTTATAATACATCTACTTTCCAAACATCAGCAGGCGGCTATAAAATTGTTGCGACCGCTGTTGAAGGACACCCGCAGGACGTAGAATTAACCGGCACGGCACATTATCTCGGCATTAAATTCGGTCTTAATGAAGGCTCGGCAAATGTCATGGGTAAAAAATTCACTAATCTGCCTATGTATTTTAAACATACTACTGAACGTTTACACCAAAACGGCGAGATTGCCGGCAATAACCCTCTGCGTTTCTACTGTGCTATTCAAAAGATATTTAATATCAGCAAAGGATTAGTAGAAACAGTAGATTTGTAAGGTGACTAAGATTTGCCGTGTGTGTTTTTGGATTTCTCATTACAATATAAATAACGTAAAAACACACACATTCAATTCTCACGTTCAAATATCAAAATAATTAAAATTAAATATAATAGTTCTTAGCTGAGCCATTAAATCTTTTAAAGATACTTTTAAAGATAATAAATATAATAGAATATATTATATTAATTATGTATAGCGGTTATTTCTATATACGTGGGCGTATTATTGATTACAACGAAATAATAGAAAGTTTATTTTGTCGCTTTTTTTGTTGCCGGTGCTGACGACGATTTTTTATAAACCATTAATCCTGTTTTAGTTTTAGAAGCTTTGTAAGTTGAGCCCTTATATTTGAAAGATTTTTTGCCGCCTTTGCGAGCCGCATTCATCATTTTAAAGTAGTCGTTCATTTTTATATATACTATATATATTTTATTTTTAGTAATTAAATTTAAAGATAAAATATAAAATATATTTTAATAGTATAGAAAATGGAGAATTTATCTAAAAAGATTAGTGATAAAAGAGATATCAAAGACGCGACATTAAAAAATTACCTACGCAATATAAACTTGCTTGCTAAAAGGATAACTGGAAAAGAATTCAAATCAGTTGCCTTTTTAAATGACTACGCAAAGGTTAAAAAAGAGCTAAAAAATATATCATTATCTACGCAGAAAACCTATTTAGCCAGTATAATTGTTGCCCTCGACGCAATCGGAGCAAAGGACGATACTACATTAAATAAATATAAAGTATTATTACAGGATACAAAATCCGTATATAATGAAGATAAAAACGGGCGAGAAAAAAACGCCAAAGAAAAAGGCGAATGGGTGTCCATAAAAGATTTAGAAAAGGTATTGAAGAAATTAGGCAGAGAAGTTCGCGAACGTAACATAGGAAAGAAAGACGAATTAAATAAAGCCGACATGAAGCTATTACAAAAATTCGTCGTAGCGAGTTTATATCTATTAGATAACGACCCGAGAAGAAATGTATATGCGACTATGGATATTATTAAAGAAGGTGATACAACTGAAAAGGGAAAGAATTATTTAATCGTGAAAGGTCGCAATAAAAAATCATTTTTCATACAAGACCAAAAGAGTAAGAAATTTAAAGACCCGCAAAAATTACCCGTTAATAAGAAATTAAACAAGGTATTAAATCTGTGGCTAAAATATAATAAGACATCGCATTTAATTTTAGATAGCAGAGGTAATAAAATGAACAGAAATCAATTGACAAAATATCTAAATAATATATTTAGTGGAACCGGTAAGAAAATATCTACGACGATGATACGTAAAATATTTTTATCTAATGAATATGGTAGCACGTTGTCAAATATGGAAGAAACGGCAAACAATATGGGACACACAACTAAGACGGCTCAGAAGAATTATATTAAGAAATAATTAGGAGTGATAAATATTACATTAAATTAATCACTCGTTTAATATTATAGATTAATATATGTCATATATATATAAATGAGTAATTGCGTATACAAGATAACGACTGACAACGGAATATATATCGGCAGCTGTAATAATTTAAACGGGCGTAAAGTAACACATCGCCGCGACGCTAAGAAAGTTAATAGAAAGTTGTATCTAAACAACAATATAGAAAATTTTAAATATGAAATATTAGAAGAAAATATAGAAGGCAATAAAAGATTACGAGAACAACATTATATAGACGAGTTGAAGCCGGCATTAAATCGTATCAACGCATATGGATTAAAACGCACACATAAAAAATACATGGAAACATATTTACTAAGGAAATTTAATTGCGAATGTGGAAAAACGGTTCAGTTACAGGGACGGGCACGGCATTTGCGAAGCAATATTCACAAAAAAAAACTAAAACTAAAAAATGAAGAGAATATTATAGCGGTATAATATATATATAGAATGTTTGATTTCGTCTGGCGTATGTTTGGATACAAACTTGACAAGGATATTATTAGAAAGCATCAGCTCGCAAGAGCCGTCGCATACGAAGAGCAGCAAGCAATCAAAGAAGCTAAAAAAGTCATAAAAGATTGCGAGCCCAAATCATTTAGTCGAGTTGTAATAGAAAATGCCCGCCCTGCTGAAATTAAAGTCTAAATATCACTAAATTAATATTATACTTATTTATTATTGTTGCGTAGTGTGATAAATTGTCACCGAAGCCCAAAAACCTTTTCCGTATAAGATTTTATTACTTTTTTTAATAAAATATTACTTACATACATATATATTAAGCCCATTTATATATATAACACACTATATTAGGCGGTATGCGGCGGTATATATATGCCTTATTTGGTTTTATGCTTGTTTTCAGGAGGTTATATGCCTTACACGGGCACAATAATTAATTATTGTGCCCCTTACGAGCATAAATCTACGAGGTTATGTGCCCGAATAGGTTATATGACCTACTCGCAAGGAATTACGGCACGTGTGAGGGGTGTTCTGAGCCTTGCGAGCCATAAAACATATAATATATATTAAGTTATATATATGTCAACTTTGTCGGGGCTTAAAGATTAAGTTATATATATAAGTATAAGCGATGACAACTCAACAAACAAACATGATGACAACCAAAACCATTAACGGAGCCTTTTATTTCAACGGTGACAAATCAACTGTATTATATAATATTAATAATACCAAATGCCTCGCAACTTACAGCGACGGTTTAAAATATACACCGCAGAACCAAATTCAAGGCTTCAACGGCTACTATAAAAAATGTATTGTAGAAACATTCGTGCCTATTGCTAAATTCTGCCTATTTGATATTAACGAAGCAATTGACAACTTACGCCCTGCCTATTTACGTAACCGCTGCCCGCACAATATCGCCGAGATTAAATCTGTTCAATTATCTACCTATGTTGCCCCTGTTGTGCCTGCGGCTCGCCCCGCCCCGTATGATTTTATCTACCGCCCCAAGAAAGACGACGGGCACGGATATAAGCTACCTATGTGCCTAATAAATAAAATTATGAAAATGCGACCGTGCTTTAACAAGCAGTTACAAAAAGAATGCGACAAATTTAACAAGTTTAAAATTGGCTTTGCGGCTAAATATCCTGATGCTCGGCAAGATTTCGCATTTATCACATGGCGTAAATGGCGTAAAGCCGACAAGGCAGACAAAAAGAAAGAGGTTGCGGACGTATTAAAAAAAATAAAGACGATGACAGGCAAATACGCTGCCTTTGAATGGAAACATACTTGGGCTAATGTAAAATACAATAAATATCGCGATGCCCCAAAAGAACAGCTAAAAGAGCACATGTCACATGAGGCAAACCGTATTGCTTGGTATTATGAAGAGCACAGACAGCTGCTCGCAAGAGGACATATCACGACATCAACGAGCATGCCGCAGCCCTTATTAATTGGCGGTGTGCCGCCTTTTGTTGAGAAATCTGTTGAGGAAATCAGCCGCGAGCTGGACGCGGCACGTCATCGCGAGCTAAAAACTATTAAATGGTTTTTTTCTGTAAAAAATTCCCGAGTGCGAGCCTGTTTATTAACTACCCGCAAAGCCGTAGAGGATAGCTGGATTAAAACACATATTCGTTCCCATCTTGCTCAGGGATTAGCTTACAGCTGCGGCACCCGTTACCGTGATATAATTAAAGTGTTTGTTGCGGGCTTTAAACGGCTGGCGGTATGCCGAGTATTTCATATGAACGAAAATTCCCTAAAAAGCCTTCGTGACAGCTGCGGATTAACGACGAGCGTAAACGACAGGAAGCTTCTAATTAATATTATTCAAACCTTTATTAAAGACCAAATGAATAAATATCGGTCGGGCTATAACAACATGTTTTTTGGCGGCAACACAACAGAGGGCGAGAAGCTCTTAAAGATTGGCGACCATACTATCTACTCATCACCGAGAGCCGGCACATACGGCTATCTACACCTTTGCTCAGCCGAATTAGAATTGCCGTTTCATGCTCTCAACGACGGCGTAAGATTTGTAGAAATGTTAGAAATTAACGACGGCTACACGCAAGACGGATATTCCCCGAAATGGATTGACGGCGGCGGGGCATTCCGTCCCGATTGCTTTTGGGCTAATAAGGACAATTACGTAGGGCTTGACAAATGTTTTGATAAGAGCAATTATAATTGATGACTGATATTTGCCGTGTGTGTTTTTGGATTTCTCATTACAATATAAATAATTAAAAAACACACAAATTTAATTCCCATAAATAAAATATATTCTTATTATATATATTATATGAATACTACTATTATTGAGTGTATTAAAAAAAAATCCGCTATACAAGGGAAGTCGAGATGGACGACAGATGTAGCCGGCGACGGTCTTATTTTAGAAGCTGGCGACGCAATAGAAATTGAAGGCTGTGCGATTAATTCAAAAGGCATCGGAGCCGATGTCATAGAAATTAGTAAAGACCCCGTAGAAAATATTTATCATAATAAGGGCTGGATAGATTTTAATTATTACATTATGAATGACGGAGCTTTCACGGTGCCGTTACCGGTTAATAATCAATTCACGTGGGGCTATGAAGTTGCCGCACAATTAGGAACGGGAATATATGATAGACGTTACGGACAAATACAAGACCCGAATTTAATTACGTGGACGAATGGCGGCGGCTCGTCAGTCGGGCACGCATTATTCCAAGACGGCGGAGCTTGGACACCTATTCATCGGGCAAATAGCAGCAGTTCGGCAACCGACGGCACGACATTCGGGGAGAATGTTGCGAATTGTGATTGGGACAGTTTTGGATTTAAGCGGACGTTGCCTACATCTGCTTTACAAGGAGGAGCATTCTTAGACGGCAAGCGATATTATATTTTAGAACCGACGCAGGCGGGCGGAGCCTTTACAGATTGTCCGTATGTTATGGTAACATATAGGGCGAAAGTTAATATTAATAGCGGCTATGTTTATCCCGCATCTATCGCCGACGAGGTTACGACGTGTTTACATGAAACGTGGGACGCGGGCGAAGAAAAATTAGATACAAACTATTATCAATATGTAGCCCCTTTCGGCGGAACAGGGGGCGGGGACCCTGTCGCGGCGGGGACATATAGTCGTTTAGCAAACGGCGGCATATATATGCCTACATCGTCCGCTAATACCCCTGTATATCAAATCGCCGAACAGCGGGTAGACAAAGACGATACGAACGCGACTTCTCCGGCACCTATATTACCTATGAAAAATTTTAACGGAGTTGCGAATATTGCTCGCAGGGCTAACCCCGATAATTTCTATTTTGGAGCTGCTGGCGGCGGCTGGTCATGTGAAACGGTTGCCGCTCGTAATCCTTATAGAATAATTGCCGGAACTAATCTATTATCAATACCTACTAAAATCGGCACTTTTGACGGCTTACCTATGACCGCCCCGTCTGCCCCTATTTCATCGTCGCACGTTGTTAGCGTAAATCTTGCGGGGGCTAATTCGTTTGTTGCGAATACATCGGCATTCGGTTTCGCAGTCGCAGCCGACCATTTTAAAGACTGCCTATTATATCCTTTGACGAATACACACACGCAGGCGGCATCGCTCGTAATTCTTGCGAGCACAGCAGGCGGCGGAGTTGGCGGCAATAATATAACAATAACTATAAGAAATTCATATTTACCGGCGGCAACAAAAACAACATTTCAAAACGATATCGCCTCGAATGGCTGTGTAATTGTTGCTAAAAAAGAAAATGCGTTAGTTAACATTACGCCTATTCTTGCGAGCACGCCGCTCGCAGAAGGTTACGTGATTATATCTAATTTACCTTTTACACAATCAGCAGGGGATTTAGAAATACAAGACAGCATCATAACAGGAACACACAAGGATAAATTAGTCAATTATTTTAATAAGGGCTGTAAATATAATCATCTCGGCACGAATGAAAAATCGCCATTACCGACAACCGAAGCAGCCATTTTAGCCGATGCCGAAAACTGGGAATGTGAATGGGATTGCGGGCGGGGCAAGTCGGGGGAAGTTACGGTATCTGCCCAAAATTTGCCGCCTTACTGGATAACAAATGCGACGACACCGACGAGCACAACCGTTACAAAACAGCAGACACTTGGCGTATATGGTAAATGGTCACAAAGAATATACGATATGGCTTTTTTATCACCGGCAGATATATTGGCGGGCTGGTATATTGATAGGACACCGCAAAAAGAACACGAGATTTTTTATGACCCTGCCGAATTCTGTATGACTAATAATTTAATGTTCGTTGTTGTAAAAAATAGAAATTTGCCGAATTTTCAACAGAACGGCGTAATCGGTTTCATTTTGAGGACAAAATTAGCAGATGCGGTAGATGTGCCCGCAAGAAATTACGCAGGTTTTAATCCTTCCTTCACATATACGAAGGCTGACAATACAGGTAATAATTGTGCTGTATTAAGAAACGGAAGTCGCACACAATTCGGCGACATTTATATAGACGGGGCAAACGGGCTCAGCACAGCAAACCCAGTTCGGCAAGCCCGATGGAATTATTTTAGAAATACTAAGGGCGGCATTAACGGGCGAACAGGTGACGGCGGAACGCCTATTGTATACGGCGATGCTCTAAAATTTGATTTCCCGAAAACGGCATGGACGAATTATGTAAATATTGGCTCGCCGAATGTATATTTAAATTTTAATGATGTTGAAAAAAGATTTGAATTCTTACAATTACATAACGCTTGTAAGGTTACTAATCAATTTGCGTCCGGAACACCGGCGGCACCGCAACCCGTCCCCGACGCAGGAACCCCCGTAATAAGAGTAAATCCGCAAGTAGATTACGGCGTGTATCCTGCTGACTTCACGGCGGGCGACAAATTACAAATTAACAGCACATATACCGCACAATCAGGTTTAGGAATTGCGGCTATGGGAGGATTTACGGACAAAATAGACGGCAGCACAGACGGGGCGGGGCAGTATATTTTAAATGCCGATAATTGGTCAGGCTCGTTTTGGGAACGTTTAGGCTTTGAATATTATGACCTAATATCGTTACATGGATTAGGCGACACAACAAATATTTTTAACCCGTCTAATCAGCATCAATACGGCACGGCGGCAATACAAAATGCCCATCAATATCCAAAAACAACAGATAGCGTATTAGCAACACCGACCGCAATTGTCATGAGTATCGGGGGCGGACCTGATAAAGACTTAGGATTACCGATGTATGATTTAGGATTTCAGCAAGGTTTCGCCGCTCAGCCGTCCGCAACGTCAGCAGCCTTGCGAGCGTCGGCGTTACCTAAAAAATTAACGTATCCGTATTGGCTATTATATTCAAATATCGTCGGCGGTTTAGATTTTTACAGCGGTAACAATAAATCAAATTGTTTGGGCATTATTACTCGCAATTATACGTCAGGGGATTTCGCATACGCATTTAATTTTAATAGGCAATTTGTTATACAAAATCCGACAGTATTAACAAGCATTACACAAGAGATTTTAAATCCTGATTTTACACCCGCCGATATTGACGATTATTCAGTCATATTATATAAAATTGAGAAGAGAAACGGGCAACCGCAACTACAACAACAAAAAAAAACGCCGCGTAATTAATTATTTTTGCGTGTAAGTAAATTTTTTAATATATTACTATATAATATATGAAAGAATTAGAGAAAGAGCGTAAAAAACTCGCGTCGCAAATTAAAGAGATAGATAAACAATTAAAGAAAACTCGCAAGGAAAAAGAAAAAAAACTTAAAAAAATTATAGATTGCGAAGTCAATAAACAGAAAATATTATCGGCAAAAAAATAAAAAGGCGACGGGTAAAAAGGGGAACATATTTAAAAACTAAACTAAAAAAAATATGGTTACCCGCCGCCGAGAATTCACAATCTCATAACAATTACGAAATAGATACAGAAGGAAAGATTATTGTTAGATTTAATTAAATTTTTAATTTAAATTTTTTTGATTATTTTTTATATACTTAATATATATAAATAATATGAGTTTAATTCACGTATCATCACAAGGAGATAAAGGCGGCAGCTCAACACGGTTTAGCAACTTTTTCCCAAATCCAATTATTATAGAACCTAATTCGCAAGTAGCACTTGTCAATATCATTTTAAGTCCAAACGGTAACGTTGTTATCGACGAAACAAATAACACTCTCATTTTTGCTATCGGCAGCGTAATAGGCGGCAAAGATACAGTAAGCCCACAAAATCGCGTAGTTATTGCGAGCGGTGAATATACTGCCGACGAGTTAGCCGTATTAATTACAGACGGTATGAACGCCCTTACATTTCAAGGAGCCTATTATAAATTTGCTGACCCGACCGGCGGCGGCTGGCTTGTTACAGTCATCAAAGTAGATGAGAAACCATCGGCATTTAAATTCCAAAATACACAGAACGACCAGCCCGCATTAAAGGCGTATGCGTCGCGAACAAATTGGGAGGCAACGGGCGGCACAACTTACGCAGCTGACCAATTAGAATACGAAGACATTACAACCAGTCCCGCCGTTCCCGAAGCCCCAAATTCTTTTTTCGGTGTTTACAAAGCAGATGTCGCCGCAAATACTAACAAGTTTCAGCAGGTCGTATCAAATAAAATGGGACTGTTTAGAGGACTAAAAGGCAGTAACGGACTGAAACCCTATATAGAAATGTTTTTTGATACATATGACGCGGGCGGCGGTGCCGACAGCGAATTCGGCGAAGTTGTTTACGGCTGGGGGGCACATGGTTTATGGACATCGGGGGCGGATAATTTTGACGTAAATTTACAAGTCGTTAGAGATTTGGCGGGTAATATCGCAATTATTCCCATTTTTGATGTTGCCGTAAGATTAATACCGACAGGCACAGCGGGAGATAGCACGGGAGCCATTCAAGTTTGGGTGAAAAACGGCACAACAAACGAAATGGAACAGAAGCCGTTGACCGGTATTCCGAGCGGTAACAAGGGTATAGTAGGTGACGAAACAGGACACACCGTTAAAATTGAATGGAACACTAATAAAACAGTTCGCGTATATTACAGACGACATGACGGCTCATCTTGGACAGCATACGGAACCGCAATATATTCAGGAACTAAACAATATGGGGCGGTGCTTAATCAATTAAAGGAACAATTATATATTGGAACGAAAACATATCAAGTAGGAATTAGAGGAATTTATAATCCTACAATAATGCCGAATGTAAGAGAAAATCTCGCAACGAGCGAAACTACAAGCGGAGTATTAGAACGAACATTCACAACCGTTACAGCCGATTTAGACGACAGCGGATTAACAGCATATAGAAATCAAAATATTGCGATGTCAGTAGGACAGTTAAACGACCAAACGATATTAACGGAAGACGGCAACATCGGCGAAACAATCGGAGCGAATAGCAGCTTAATTCAGCTTACTCGAACCGACGCAACAAACCAAGTAAACACCTACACGACATCGGGGCGACCGTCATTTCACGGCAATTTAGCTACGGCACATGTCCAATTAAATAACTTGCCGATTAAATCTTTTATGGGGGCTTGTTCTAATATCGGTAAAGATATTGCCGTTATCCCGAGATTTGAAAGCAGCTCGCAAGACCCGAGCGACACGCTATATTATGAACCGAGTGAAAAAATTTGGATAGATTTAAAAAATAGCGAGCAGATTACGTCAAATGAAATAACTATGAGTATAAAAGACAGTTTAAATAGAGAACTTGAAGGCATACATCAGCCGACAGCGGCTACGATAATGTTTAGAACAAAAAAAACTATGATGTAAGGTGACTGAGATTTGCCGTGTGTGTTTTTGGATTTTCATTAACAATATAAAAGATATAAAAACACACAAATTACCATAAATATTTATGACTGAAAAATTTTGCCGAATGTTTAATCGCTTTGCCGTGACGTTTAAAATATCGGGCTTTTCGTTTCTTATCGCCGTGATTATATTTAGAATATAATTTTAAAGGCGTTGTGTCCTTAAATTGCGAATACGGTATTCCGTTTTTACGAACGCCGCCAAAATGAACCGTTTTTATTTTACTGCCCTTTTCGTATATCTCAACTTTATATTTTTTATTCTTGCGAGTAGATTTATAGAATTTATATTTTACCATTTCTTACAGTATATTATAATATAATGAGATTATTATTTTTTACGATTAATATTTAATAATATTATATTATTATATATTATATATTATAATGAATACTACAAATTTAAAAGTGTTACCCTTGCGAGAAATAGAGGATAAAAGCAAAAAAGTTAAGAAGCAAATTCACCCGAACTTGCCTAAAATACCGTTTTTATGCTCAATTGTAGGAGCTACCGGAACCGGAAAAAGTGTCGCAATTTCTAATATGTTATTAAATAAATTCATGTATGGCGGCAAGGTTAATGCTTTTGACCGTGTGTATATTTTTTCGCCGAGTATTTATTTAGATAGGTCGTCCAAACATTTATTAGATAATTTTACGTGTTTTAGCGAATACCGTGACGATATTTTAGACGGGATTTTAAAACGTCAGGAAGAATACGAAACAGGCGAAATGCCTAATATATGTATTGTATTAGATGATAGTATAGGAACAGAGGCTATGGCGAGAAGTTCTAAAATTTCGTTCTTTTTAAGCCGCTATCGACACTGGGCTTGTTCCGTAATTATGTCAGTTCAGCATTTTCGTTCAATCGTAAGTTTAGGTCGTGCTAATTCAACAGACGCATTAATATTTAAAATACCTAATCAAAAGGAATTAGAAAAAATTAATGAAGAATGGGGGGCTATGTATGACGATAGGTTTTTAGAATTATACAAGGAGGCAACAAACGAAAAATATAATTTCTTATACTTAAAATTAAGAACGATACCGCCTGAGGCATATAGAAATTTTACAGAAAAATTAAATTAAAAATTGTATTTTTTATATATATTTATATTATATAAATAAAAATATGGATAACGATTATTCACGAGCTCTAAGTAGTTTTACATCACAAATGAATTCCGCAACAGGTTACGCACAGGAAAAACAGGAACAAATCGGGCAATATAGCGAGAATGTTAAACAGGCTGTTAATTCAGTTAAAAAATTACAGGACGGCAAAACAACAAACGAAATGTTAGGAGCCTTAGTCAAAGAAGGTTCGGCAGCCGGTTTACGATATTTAAAACAGCAACTCGTCAAGACCGACGCGGAAGGCAACTTATCAGCACCGATAGGAAAAAACGTTGCGAAGATAGATAAATTTAAAGATGTTGCGAGCGATGCTTTAAAGACGCTGGGAAGAAAGGTCAGCAAAGCAGGTCGCAGCATCGGCGGTAAATCAACGGCAGAAGATATAGAAGCTGATAGTTTAGACATAGCACCCGATATTGACGAAACGGCAGCTGACAGTTTAGCAAGCACGACGGGTATTGTTGAAACAGGGGCAGCAGCCGGCGGGGCAGCTAAAACTGCTGCTGGGGCGGCAGCTGACGCGGCGGAAGCGGCGTTAGCTTCGGTAAAAGCTGTCGGGGCGGAAGCGGACGGGGCAATAAGCAAAATGGTTCCGGACGAGTTCGCAGAGGGCGGAGCTTACGCGACAGATACCGGCGAAGTCGCAGAACAGGCAGCAGCCGCAGCCACAAAAGCGGCGAGTAAAGTAGCCTTACAAGGGGCACAAGACGCGGCACAGGCAGCATTAACAGGCAGCAGCGACGTTACAATCACAGGAGCAGACCAAGTAATAGACTTCGGGGAAGGTCTTGGCGAGGACGTATTAAAGCAGGTCGGCACGTCTGCTGTTCAGGACGCGGCGGGAGGAATTGCGGAAGGCACAGGAGCCGCATTAGAGGCTGCGGGCACGGCATTAGATTTAACCGGTGTCGGGGCTGCTGTCGGTGTCGTATTAAATATTGCGGGGGCTGCGGATTTAGCCTACGGTGCCTATTCATCAGGCAAAGGAATTTACGATTTTGTTAAAGATGATTTATTCAAATCAGGTCAAAAGGCGGCAGCTGCGGGCGTTAAAAAAGTCAGCGATGCGGCAATAAATTTAGGTAATCAAATCGCAATCCCGACATATGATACATCTATCAATATTCATTCGGGCGGTGCTTGGTAAATTATAAAAGTAAAATTATTATATATATATAATATATAATGACTTTAACTGAAACAACAGATATAGCAGAATGCGGCGGCATTTCTATTGCTCTCGCAATTTTGCCGACAGTCGGCTTATTTATTAGTGAAATATTGCCGTATTTACATAAGACGGACAAATGTAACGGGATTTTACAGACGATTACATGTATGATAAAACGTATTATTTATAAAGAACCGTGTTCAGCCGAAGAGGTTACGGACGCTCTGACAAATATAATCGTCGCAAAAACAGAAGAAGGACGCATAGAGGGCGAAGAGGATACAACTTAGAATTGTCGCGTCGCCGGTGACTGGGTTTCGCCGTGTGTGTTTTTGGATTTCTCATTACAATATAAATACTAAAAAAACACACAAATAAAAATCTCTCTATTATTATAATGGGTATACGAAACAAAATATTTAGATTAAAACGGCGACTAAAAGAGGAATGGAAAGGCATAAAATATATATTTAGTAGCGAGGAAGGACAGCAAATATTAAGAACGTCTTATATAATATATGAAACAAGCCGAGTTATTTATAATCCTTTTAGATTATTAGATATTTTCGTATTTAGAAAATTATTAAAATCTTAGACTATT
>TARA_R110002073_G_scaffold330958_1_pt1 | contig 24611 bp, 24 predicted proteins | sample TARA_R110002073 | Tara Oceans TARA_R110002073 (sample SAMEA4397174) | marine metagenome | biome: Polar Biome; feature: [DCM] deep chlorophyll maximum layer (ENVO:01000326); material: water (ENVO:00002006), including particulate matter (ENVO:01000060) such as... | depth 40 m | reverse complement strand
TTAATAAAAAATAAGTAGTTACACAAATTTATTTACAGTGCCAGTTATTTTTTAAGCCATATTTCTTAAATTACCAAAACTTCTTCTATGCTCTGTAATTAATCCATACTTTTCTATAGCGGCAAAATGCTCTTTAGTAGGATAGCCTTTATGTTTGGCAAAATTATATTCTGGATGTTTTTCATGAAGATCATACATCATCTGATCACGTACAACTTTTGCTATTATAGATGCCGCACTAATTATTGGTTCAATACTATCGCCTTGTATAATAGCTTTCATAGGAAAACTAATAGACTTAGGAACAAATTTACCATCAATTAATATCATTTTTGGGCTAATATTAAGGCCTAATATAGCTCGCTCCATTGCAAGTAACGTCGCATTATGAATATTAATATTATCTATTTCTAAAGGCGATGCATAACCGATTGAATAATTTAACGCGTTACTTTTTATTTCCTCAGTTAAAATATTTCTTTTTTTTTCAGATAACTTTTTACTATCTTTAAAACAGGTTAAATCATAATTATCTGGAAAAATAACCGCTGCAGCAACCACAGAGCCAACTAATGGCCCTCTTCCAACTTCATCAACCCCTGCTATGAATTTATCATCAAACACTCTTTACTGCCTTTTATTGTTAATTTATTGTTGCTATAAACTTTCTAAAACAATTTTGGATATGGACTCATATTCACTAAAACAAAGAGTGTTTTTAACTTGCTCTAAATTATTTATCATTTGGTTTTTATATTCAATATCATTTAATAATTTATTAGTATAGTAATACAAATTATCAACATTAAAGTTTTTTTGTAATAATTCTGGAACAATAAGTTTATTGGATATGATATTTGGCAATGCCGCATATTTAGAACTGACTAATAATTTAGTTAAAAGCCAAGTAAAACTAGACAAGTAATACACAACAACCATCGGCACACCTATTAAAGCAGCTTCTAGGGTGACAGTGCCTGATGCACATAAAATTAAATCAGAGGCATATAAAACCTGCTCTGAATTATCATGAACTAATATATTATTAGAAAAATTTTTATCATGTGCTTTTAAATGTTGTAAATTACTCTCTATAATATTTTCATGTCTATTATTAGATAAAGCGATTACAAATTTGATGTTTTTAAAGTTATTCTTATATTTTTCTAAAAATTTAATTAAAACAGGAAAAATAGCTTCTATTTCAGATTTTCTACTCCCTGGTAATAATCCTATTACAATATCTTTAGCATTTAAATGATTAATAATATCTCTTGATTCGTTCTTTTTAATATTATCTCTAAACTTATATTTTTTAGCTAAAGGGTGGCCAACATAATTAGCTGGAATATTGTAATCATTATAAAGATGAACTTCAAATGGAAATAAGCATAAAACTTTATCTACGCCTTTTTTGATAGTTTTAATTCTATTTTTACGCCAAGCCCAAATAGATGGACTAACATAATGAATAGTTTTAATATTATTGTTAAGATTTTTTATTTTTTTTTCTAGTCCTAAATTAAAATCAGGAGCATCAATTGCTATTACAAGATCAGGTTTTTTGTCTAATATAATATTTAAAATTTTTTTACGTAACTTTATTAATTTTGGTAAATATTTTATTATTTCAAAAATTCCCATCACACTTAATTCATCAATAGAATAAACTTTATCACAACCAGCCTGCTCCATTTTAGGCCCAGTAACACCAAAAAAACTTATTTCTACTTGGTTATGTTTATCAGCATTTATACTATTTATTAAATCTGCTGCTAAAAGGTCGCCTGATGGTTCACATGCCACCAAGGCAATACTATAAGACTTTTTCTTGCTATTATGTTTATGAATACTCAGATTAGACATAGCTGTAATTATCTAACTATACCTCTTTGCGATTCTTGTAAAAACTTAATTAAATTATTAACTTCAGGAATATTAAAATTAAATTCGTTAATAATTTCTATAGCTTTTTTTAATGTATTTCCTTGTCTAAATATAATTTTATAGCACTGCTTTAAAATTATAATTGATTCTTCTGATACGTTATTTCTTTTTAATCCTTCTAAGTTTAAGCCTTTTGATGTTCCTTCTGCTCCTGCAACTATAGTATATGGAGTAACATCTTGACTAACACAACATCTCATTCCTAAAAAAGCATAACTGCCCATACGACAAAATTGATGTAATCCTGAAAATCCACTAAGTATAGCATTGTCTTCAACTATTGCATGACCAGCTAAACTTGCGTTATTAGAAAACACATTATTATTTCCAATAATACAGTCATGAGCTACATGAGAATAAGCCATAAATAAATTATTATTTCCTATTCTAGTATAATATCCACCTTGCTTAGTACCGCGATTAATAGTAACACACTCTCTAATGATATTATCATCGCCTATTTCTAAGTAAGTTTGTTCGCCTTGATATTTTTTGTCTTGAGTATCTCCACCAACTGAGGCAAAAGAATAAATCTTGCATCTTTTACCTATTGTTGTTGGACCATTAATAACAACATGTGAGCCAATTTCTGTCCCCTCACCAATTGATACATCTGGACCAATAACAGACCATGGTCCAATTTTAACATCTTTTGCAATAGGCTTATTAGTTAAAATCACTGCACTAGGGCTATTATTATTATTGTTATTATTATTGTTCATTTCTTAATCCCCATATTTAGTATATGCACAAGTTAAATCAGCAATACATGCTATAGTGCCATCAACTATTGCTTTACAAGAAAACTTCATAATATTTTTTTTATGCTTGATATAATTACTTTCTAAAATTATTTGGTCACCTGGTATTACTGCTTTTTTAAATTTCACATTATCAATCCCTGCAAACATATAGATATGATCTGGTTTAATTTCTATCCCAAATTTCTCACTAGAATTATGAGCTAAAAAACCACTTGCTTGAGCCAATGCTTCAACTATTAAAACTCCTGGCATAACAGGTTTTTCAGGAAAATGCCCAGTAAAAGTAGGTTCATTAAATGTTACATTTTTTACAGCTTTTATATACTCGCCTTCTTTTATTTCAAGAACTTTATCTATCAATAAAAAAGGATATCTATGCGGTAAAGCTTTTAATATATCTTGCCAATTATGCATTTTCTAACTCATCTTGTTTTAAATTTAAAGCGGATTCTACATTTGACTCTATTATTTTAATTTTTCGAACAATTTGATCTAGATTTTTATATCGAACCGCATTTTTACGCCAAATATTATTAGGCACAACTCCTCCGGCTCCAGAAGAATAAACTCCTGGTTTATCTATAGAGCTTGAAACTGAAGATCCTCCAGTTATCATAGTACTATCACAAATATATAGATGACCTGCAATTGCAGAAAATCCTCCTATTGCACAATTTATACCAATTTTAGTGCTACCTGCAATAGCGCTGCATCCAGCCATAATTGTGTTTTTTCCTATTTCAACGTTATGTCCAATTTGAATTTGATTATCAAGTTTGACTCCATCATGAATAACTGTATCTCCTAGAGCACCACAATCTATCGTAGTATTAGCTCCTATTTCAACATTATCACCAATTTTTACTGTACCTAATTGGTGAATTTTAGACCATGAGCCATCTATCTTCTTTGCAAAGCCAAAACCATCAGCTCCTAATACAACACCACTATGAATAATACAATGTTTACCTATAGAAACATTATCATATATTGAAACATTAGGATAAATAACAGTATCTGATTTTATAGTTACATTATCACCTATAACAACACCTGCTTTAATAGTCACATTATCATCAATAGAAACATTATCACCAATAACAACCCTATCAGCAATATTAACATTAGCAGAAATATTAATACCTGCTCCAATGATAGCAGTTTTGGCTATATTCTTATTCATGTTTTTATTAACAAATAATTCTGTTAATTGTGAATATGCCAAATAAGCATCATCAACAACTAAGTTATTAGTTGTTGATAAACTTTGAGCTTTTTTACTAATTAAAACAGCTCCTGCTTTAGTGACTGTCAAATGCTTTAAATATTTTGGGTTATTTACAAAAGTTATTTGTTCGCTGCTAGCCGACTCTATTGGAGCTATACTTGTTATTATTTTATCTGCATTTCCAAATAATTCAGCTCCTAAATAATCAGCCAGAAACTTAAGAGTAAACTGCTTGTTATTATTTATGTCCATGATTATTAACTATAATTATTATTTATTTTTTTCTTCAAATCTCTTAATAACATTTTCTGTTATATCGTACTTATTATCAACATATAATGTAGCTGTTTTTGTAAGAACAACATCATAATTTTCTTGTCTGCTTAAATCTTTAACGGTATCTAAAATCTTTTCAAATTTTGGTCTAATCTCTTCACTTCTTCTTGCATTCAAATCTGCCTCAAAAGATTCTGCTTTTTTCTGATATTCCATTTGCATATTTTGAATTTTTTTATCTAATGAATCCTTTGCTACTTGCTTCATTATATCTTTTTCTTTACGAAACTTATTTTGCTGTTCTGATATTTCTTTTGCTAAATAATTTAATCCATCATATCTTGACTTAAAATCTTTCTCTAATGACTTATCAACTAAAGACACTAAATATTGCTGAACCATAACAGTATCAACAATAGCTAAATTTAAATTCTTAGTGTCTGTCCCTGCACTTATAGCCGTTGACATACTAAAAACCCCAAAGATTAAAGCTGCTTTTTTTAGATTTTTTGATATTGTTGTTAACATTTTTGTCTCCTAAATTTAATTATTTATAACTATCTTTTGCTTCATTTACGCTACAGATTAAAAAGTTGTTCCCATATGGAATTGGAATGCTTTTGTTCTATCTCCTGCAAACTTTTTAATTGGTGTCGCTATACTTACAGCTAATGGACCCATTGGGGATAACCATTGACCAGCTAGACCAACAGTATATCTCATTTTATTTAGCTCCAATGATTCATCAAATACATTACCAGCATCTACAAATACTGATGTTCTAACAGTATCAGCATCAATATATGGTAAAGGAAAATTAAAACTCATGGTGCCAGATAAACTTATATTACCTCCCATTGCTGCATTTTTTGAATCTTCAGGACCTAAAGAATTATCTTCATATCCTCTAACAGTTCCTATTCCACCTGCATAAAAATTCTCAAAAAACGGTAGCTCTTTTGTACCACCAAACCCATCACCATATTTTATTCCAGCTCTAAATAATAAAACATATATATTATATAAAGGAACATAATAACGTGTTTCACTTTCAATTTTATAATATTTTATTGTACTACCAGGAATAATTATATTTGCTCGTAAATTTTGTTCTAATCCTTCTGTTGGAAATATACTTCTATCAAGAGTTACCCTAGTCCAGGCAAGAACTGTATTATATAAATCATAATCTACACTTCTTGTTTTACTACCAATAAAATCTTTAATTTCTTTTGAAGGATCTGATGAAGTAGTGATTTTTTTATTTTGATAACCTAATGATAGAACGACTCTATCATATAAAGACATAGGAATTGATACAAATCCATCTAATCCTGCAGAATCAGAAGTGTAATTACTAATAGCAAGCTCTTTAGCTTTAGTTTTATTATAATATGTATTAGCACCAACCCCTATTCCATCTATTGTATAAAACGGATCAGAATATCCTCCACCTAAAGATGTAACAGCTTTACTTTTACTCCCATAAAATGAAACTTTTTTACCTGTTCCTAAAAAATTATCTTGTGATACAGATATATTTCCAATAGCACCATCTAAAGGAGAATAACCAATACCGCCTGTAAAGTTACCAGAATTAGCTTCTGTTACTGTTACGTCAAGATCAACTTGATCATCTGTACCTGGAACCTGGGTTATATCTATATTGATATCTTTTAAATAACCCAACTGATACAATCTTCTTTTTGATTCTTCTACTCTTGTTTTAGAATAATAAGAGCCCTCTAATTGAACCAATACTTTTCTTATAACATAATCTTGGGTTCTAAAATTCCCATGAATATTAACTCGTCTAACATATACTCTTTTACCTGGCTTAATAAAATAATTTATTGCCACTTTTGCAGATTTTTCATCAATATCTTTAATAACAGTAACATCAGCAAAAGAATAACCTCTAACTGCAAACAAATCCAAAATTCCAGTTTTAACCGCTATAATCTTTTTATTTGAAAACAACTCGCCTGGCTTTATGTTCTTAGTTATTTTCAATAATTTGCTTTTGCTTAATGTAATTTTCCCAGATAATCCAACTTCTGAAATAGTATACTGCCTGCCTTCATAAATATTAATATTTATATAAATACTTTTTTTATCAGGAGTTAAAAAAACTTGAGTTGATTTAATTTTAAAATTAACAAACCCTCTATCTATATAAAAAGCTTTAAGTCTTTCTAAATCACCCGTTAATTTTTGTTTAGAATAATTATCTGATTTTGTAAAAAAGCTTATATAATCTGATTTTTTAAGCTCCATTAAACTTAATAATTCAGAGCTCGTAAATTTAGAATTTCCTATAATATTTACTTTACTTATTTTAGCAACGACTCCTTCTTCAACTTTAATTTTAATCAGAACTGTATTGTTATCAACATTTTTTATAACAGTTACAACTTTAACTGAATACTTTCCTTGATTATAATATTGCTTCTCTAATTCTTGTTCTACTTTATCAAGCATAACCGGATTAAATGTTCTTCCTGCGGCAATATCAACGCTTTTAAGAACCTTTAAAAGATTATCAGTTGGAATTAACTCATTACCTTCAATACTTAATTTTTTTATAACTGGCCTTTCTTCTAGCTTTATAACTAAAGTATCTTTTTTTCTATAAACATCAACATTTTTAAAATATCCTGTTTTATATAAATCTCTTATTATTTTATAGGATTCTTTAGTATCAAAATTATCACCAACTTTAACCGGGATTGCATTAAAAATCACCCCATCTTCTATTCGTCCTATCCCTTCTAATTCGATGTGTTTTATTTTAAAAACAGCTGCCCCAAGAAAAGATGGGTAAATAGTGAAAATAATACATGAAATTAATATAGCGAAAAATTTATTATTATATTTACTCATAAAACTACCAATATTTAATATCATTATAAACTGCTAAAAAAAACAAAAAAATAATAAAGCTAATACCAGCTTTAAACCATAGTTCTTCTAAAGCTTTAGTAATCCACTTAGGATTAATCCATTCTACTAAATGATAAACTATATGTCCCCCATCCAATAAAGGCACGGGCAACAAATTAATAACACCTAATCCTATACTAATAATCCCTAAAAACTTTAAAAATTGAGATATTCCCACATCCCAGGAATTATCAGCTACTTTAGCAACCATTAAAGGACCATGAATATTTTCTAACCCTAATTCACCAAATAACAACTTAAAAATCATTGTAAACGATTTTTCAGTATATTTATAGGTATCCATAGCACTTTGATTCAAGCTATTTAAAAAATTATATTTTTTTATAGAATAGCTAAATGGAGTTTTAAAAGATATACCTAGAAATCCTTGTTTATCTTTACTACCTATTATTATTTTTATATATTGTATTAAATTATCTCTTGATATTTTTAAAATAACTTCTTCATTAGGGTTATCTTTTATAAAAGATAAAACATCAAAAATATTATTTTCTTCATTTTTTATTCCTAAAATAATATCATTTTTTTCTAAACCACTTTTTGATGCTGAACTATCTTTCAATACTGAATCAATTGTTATTTTTTTAGGAAGCATCCAAATTCCCAATGGTCTAACCAAAGAAGTTGAATGTAAATCGACATCTTTATAAAAATTGATTTCAGACAAGTCTAATTTATATTTTTTAACTTTATTATTATCTAAAATATTTATTTTGATATATTGCTTATTTTTACTACCAATATAATCTGATAATACTAGTTGAACATCTTCTGTATTTTTAACAGTCTTGTCGCCAATTTTAATAATTTTCACTGGCCCTTGCTGCTTACTGTCAAAGTCAAAAGACATTCCTGATTTTTCAGCCACAGATTTTAAATCTATATCATAAATAATAGGATCTTGTTCTATAACTCCTATTTGATACATTATAAAAAAACAAAAAAAAGCTAAAATAAAATTAAAAAGAGGGCCTGCAATAACTATGGATATTTTCTGTAGAGGATGCTTTCTATTAAAGTCTAAATAATTTTCTGAAGAAATAACACTAGATTCTCTTGAGTCTAGCATTTTAACATACCCGCCAAGCGGAAATAAATTTATGGAATATAAAGTCCCTTTTCTCCCTTGATATTTAACAAGAGACTTACCAAACCCTATTGCAAAATTTAGAACCTTAACGTTATTAAGTCTGGCAACAATAAAATGGCCATACTCATGAAAAATGACTAAAATTGCAATTGACAATAAAAAAACAAATACTGCTGAAAATACGTCCATATATCAATCTAACAAGTTTTGGATTAAAAAACAAAATTAATCATAAAAAACCAAAACATAGGAATTACAACTAAATGGCTATCCAATCTATCTAACATTCCCCCGTGTCCTGGTAATATGTTTCCACTGTCTTTAACCTTTGCATTTCTTTTTAATTGACTTTCAACTAAATCGCCTAGATTAGCACAAATCATTAATACAAAAATTAACAAAAGCCAGTATAGTATACCTATTTTTAGATTAAATAAAAAATAATAAAAAACTGTTGATAAAATTAAACTAAATGTTACACCACCAAATAAACCTTCTATAGTTTTATTTGGGCTAATAAATTTGGCAAGCTTATGCCTACCATAAAATTTTCCGGTAAAATAAGCTCCTGTATCATTTATAGCCGTTAGAAATACTAAGCTTAATAAAATTACAGCTCCTTGATAGCTATCAAAAACAGAATAATTTAAAAAATTTATATATTCATAAGAGCTTTGATTTGATAAATTATATTTTATATCTAAAATTGAGACTACAAAATTTGTTAAAATAAAAAAACCTGTAAAATACAGAAATAATTTAGATTTAATGGGTTTTGAAAAATATAAAATAGATATAAATATCAATCCCCAAAAAGGAGCTAAATTTATATTCAAAGTAATAAAATAACTTAAATCATTAGAAAAACCAGAAAAAGATAAGATGTTATATTCAAACAGTAATAATAAAACAGTAAATATAATTAAAGATATATTAAATAATAAACAAAAATATTTTAACTTATTAACTTTGCCCCATTCTTTAGAACAAAGAAACACGACTAAATAAAGAAACAAGTTAAATAAAATAAAATTTGCTTTGAACAATAAAAGAGCCAATATTATAATTAAACTCAGTCCTGTTATAACTCTTGAGACTAACATTTATTTATGACACCTGCTCACTGATAAGCCCATATCTTCTTTGTCTAGTGACATATTGATTAATAATAGCAATAAATTCCTCTGACAAAAAATCTGGCCACAATGTATCAGAAAAAAATAACTCGGTATAAGATAACTGCCAAAGTAAAAAATTACTAATTCTATACTCGCCACTTGTTCTTATTAATAAATCAGGATCAGGAATAGTTGATGTTGATAAATTATCAGAAATGATTTGACTATCAATATTATCTATAATCATTTGTTCATTTTTAACTAGTCCTGCTATTTTTTTACAAGCCTCAACTAGATCCCATCTACCTCCATAGTTTAAAGCTATATTTAATTGAAGGCCTTGGTTATTTTGAGATTGATTTTGCCAATGCAGTAATTTGTCTCTAGTAGCTTTGCCAAACGCAGATAAATCACCTAAAAAATTAATTCTGATATTATTATCGCAAAGTTCAGACAACTCTTTAGACAGCTTGTCTTTCATTAGTCCAACTAAAAAATTAACTTCATACTTTGGCCTATTCCAATTTTCACTACTAAAGGCAAAAAGAGTAAGCTGATTTATGTTAAGCTTTGAAGCACATATGACTATATTACGAGCAACTTCCAGTCCTTTAAGATGACCCTTAGTTCTAACTAAATTATTTTTTTTTGCCCATCTGCCATTACCATCCATAATAATGGCTATATGTTCTGGATTAGCTAAGTTTTTTTTATTTTTGTTCTTGTTATTACTATTCATTAATACAGAATAACTATAAATTTTATACTTCTAATAATTCTTTTTCTTTATGAGACATAATAACTTCTGTCTCTTTTATTTTGTCATCTGTTAGTTTTTGTATTTTACTTTGAGATTCTCTTTCATCATCTTCTGTAATGCTTTTGCTTTTCAAAAGATCCTTAAGTTTTGTGTTAGCTTCTCTTCGTATGTTTCTTACAGCTACTTTGGCCGTTTCAACTTCTTGTTTAACAACTTTTACTAAATCCTTACGTCTTTCTTCTGTTAAAGCAGGCATAGGTACTCGAATAACAGTTCCAACAGTTACAGGATTTAATCCTAAACCAGAGCTCATTATTGCTTTTTCTATAGCAGGTATTAAAGCCTTGTCCCAAGGTGTAACAGCTAAAGTCCTAGCATCATCTGTTGTAACTGAAGCTAATTGATGTAATGGGGTTTCCGTACCGTAATATACGACTTGGACCGAATCTAAAAGACTTGGAGTAGCTCTTCCTGTTCGAATTTTAGCCAATTCAATCTTTAAAGAATCTAAAGATTTTTGCATTTTTGATGCTGCTGCGTTCAATATCTCAGCTACCACGTTAATCTCTCCTAATAACAAATATAATTAATTTTTTTTAATGTTTTCAATCATTATAAACTAATGTTCCTTCGCTTTGACCTGATACAGCGTTAAAAAGAGCATTTTTTTTATTAATATTAAAAACTATAATTGGTAAGTCGTAATCTCTGCATTGACAAAAAGATGTTAAATCCATAACTTTTAGTTGTTTTTCTAATACACTATCAAAGCTTATTTTATCATATTTGACTGCATCTTTATCTATATTAGGGTCTTTATCATAAACCCCATCAACATTAGTAGCTTTCAAAAGTATATCAGCTTCTATTTCAATTCCTCTTAAGCTTGCAGCAGAATCAGTTGTAACTAGTGGATTTCCCGTACCACCTGATAAAATTACCACTACATTAGAGTCTAAATATCCTTTTGCTGTATTATGATCATATCTTTTAGCTATTCCATCAACCTTTAATGCTGATAAAACTTCGGAATTAACTGACTTTTTAATTAAGGCATCTTTTAACATTAATCCGTTCATTATAGTAGCAAACATGCCCATCTGATCTGCAACTATTTTATCTGTACCCAACTTAGATAATGAGCGACCTCGACAAATATTACCAGCACCAACAACAATAGCTAACTGAATGCCAAGCTTATTTAAAGATCGTATTTCTTCTGCCAAATAGTCAAGAACCTTTGGTGAATAACCAAAGGATTCCTGACCCATTAACGCTTCGCCACTTAATTTTAATAAAACTCTTTTATATTTAATTTTATTCTCATGGCTTAGCGTCATTTTAATTACCTTTTACTTGAGACATAACTTCTTCAGCAAAATTACTAATCTCTTTTTCTATTCCTTCACCTACTTCATATCTAGTAAAACCTAACACTTTTGCATTAGCTTTTTCTAATAATTTACCTATCGTAGTATCAGGATCTTTTACAAAAGGTTGACCGCAAAGACTTACTTCATTTACAAATTTACTAATTCTACCAGCAATCATTTTCTCAATAATATTATCTGGCTTACCTGATTCAGCAGCTTGAGCTTTAAAAATAGTTTTTTCTTTTTCTAAAACTTCAGCAGGAACATCATCTGCATTAACAACCATTGGATTGGTAGCTGCAACATGCATTGCTATATCCTTGCATAAATCCATGTCTCCACCTTTAATTCTAACAATAGCAGCAATTCTACCACCATGGACATATGAATTAATGATTTCATCTGAATCATCTGCAACAAATTTTGCAAATCTTCTTACTTGTGTGTTTTCACCTATTTTTGCTATAAGTTCTTTTCTTGCTTCATCAACAGTGCCAGTAAAACTATCAGATTTATACTCTGCGTTATTTAATTCTTCAAGAGTGTTAATCGAATTATTTAAAGCTATATCAGTTACTGCTGCTACAAAAGCTTTAAACTTAGAGTCTTTTGCTAAAAAGTCTGTTTCACTGTTAACTTCTAATATTACCGCAGCTTTATTATCTGATTTTGACGCAACACTCACCAAGCCTTCTGCTGCTGTGCGAGATGCTTTTTTATCTGCTTTAGCTGATCCTTTTGTTCTTAAAAGATCCGCTGCTTTTTCCATATCTCCATCTACTTCAACCAATGCTTTTTTACATTCCATCATTCCGCAATCAGTTCTTTCACGAAGTTCTTTTACCATTTTTGCTGTAACTGTCATAATATTTATCCTGTATAAATAATATAAAAATTAAGATCTATTTTGATTCTTTATTTGTCTGTTTTACTATCAGAATCTGTTTTTACCTTAGAGTCTGAAACAGCTGAAACTTTTTCCCCTAATTTTGCTTCTTTGACTTTAGTATCAACAACTACTTCTGATAATTCTTCTGTTTGCTCAACAAAACCTAAAACATCTTCAACATTTTCTTCTTCTTTAACTTTTTCTTTTGTTAAATCTGTAGAATTTTCTTTAACACTCAAAATAGTATCAGCAACACATTTAGCATATAATTTTACAGCTTTATATGAATCATCATTTCCTGGAATAACGTAATCAATACCATCAGGAGAATTATTAGTATCAACGATACCGATAACAGGAATACCTAATCTTTTAGCTTCTAGAATAGCAATTTTTTCACGACCAACATCTACAACAAAAAGAGCATCTGGTAATGACCCCATGTTCTTTATACCGCCTAAGTTACGATCTAATTTTTCTTGCTCTCTTGAAATATCTAAAGCTTCTTTTTTAATAAATTTCTTAATAGTTCCGTCTTTAACCATTTTTTCAATAGCCTTAAGTCTCTTAATAGACTGACGAACAGTTTTATAATTAGTTAACATACCGCCTAACCAACGATTATTAACATATGGCATTCCTGCACGAGTCGCTTCTTCTGCAATAATTCCATGACATACACGCTTTGTTCCAACGAAAAGTATTTTACCTTTTCTTGCAGCTATACTGCGAATAAATTCTAAAGCGTCATTAAATAACGGTAATGATTTATCTAAATCAATGATATGTATATCAGATTTAATTCCAAAAATATATTCTGACATTTTAGGATTCCAATAGCGTCTTTTATGACCAAAATGAACGCCTGCTTTGAAAACCTCTTGTATAGATATTAAAGACATATAAACTCCTTAAGTTTACGGGTTATTTCTTCCACATTATCTATAATTTCAACAACGCCATATTAAGCTATGCACCCAAAATTATATTCAACAATGTGTGGTTATACAAATGATCTATAATAAATCATAATTAATTATAGAACTACAGTTTTATACCATATTTAATATAAAAAATACAGCTAAATATGCCAAATATAATATATCAATTTACTCTGTTTTTAGCTATTATATTATAACCAAAAATTTTATGAATATATTTAAGAAAAATTTGTTATTTTTATGGAAACTATAATTAAAACACCTCAAGAAATTGAAAAAATGCGAATAGCTGGAAAACTTGCAGCCGAAGTTTTAGAAATGATCGGCCAGTATGTCAAACCAGGCGTTACCACAGAAAAACTCAATCAAATATGCCACGATTATATAGTTAATAAACAAAAAGCCATACCTGCGCCTCTTAACTATAGAGGATTTCCAAAGTCAATATGCACATCAGTAAATCACCAGGTATGCCATGGAATACCAAGTGATACAAAAATACTGAAAAATGGCGACATTATAAACATAGATGTAACTGTTATAAAAGATGAATATCACGGCGATACAAGCAAAATGTTTTGTGTTGGCAAACCTTCAATCTTAGGTAAAAGACTAAGTATTATTACTAGAAAATGCTTACTTATCGGTCTAGAACAAGTAAAACCTGATAACTACACCGGTGATATTGGTTATGCAATACAACAATACGCTGAAAAACAAAGGTTTTCTGTAGTTAGAGAATATTGTGGCCATGGCATAGGTAAAGTGTTCCATGAAGACTTACAAATATTACATTATGGAGTAGCTAAAACTGGAGTTAAATTAGTACCTGGCATGATATTTACTATAGAACCCATGATTAATGCTGGAAAAAAAGAGACAAAATTACTTAATGACGACTGGACAGTTGTGACTAAAGATCATAGTTTATCTGCTCAATGGGAACATACTATACTAGTGACTGATACAGGTTATGAAATTTTAACTCTTAGAGAAGAAGAAAAAAGTCCAGAATACCAGATGTAAACTATATTAGTATATACTGATATCAAGACTCAATTCATTAGGCTTGATATCAAGAATTTATCTATACAAAAATTATAAAGTTTTACATCCTAAGCGCTTTACTTTATTAATTTATATATGTTATAACTAGATTTAAACCCTTTTTTTATTAATAACAAAGGGTTATATTTAATTGTAGTCTTATTAGTTAGGAGTTTCAAAATGGTGGGTAGCCTAGTTTATAGTCGTAGTATTAGTTCTAAAGACTTTCTTACAGAGTTAAATAATGTTTTTAACAAATTACACCATAACACACAAGACTCTTGTGAAAACAAATACTTAAAACCAGTAATACTAAATCCCGCTCAAATTATGGGATTATCAAATATCAGCCTGGAAGAAGTTTTAGCAAATAGTGCTTTTGAGTTAATAAATTCACTTGCTCCATACGAAAGAATTATTGGTGAATTAGATTTCATTCTTAAACAAATTACTAATCAAGATATATCAGAACAAGATGCTAAAGAGATAGAAGTAAATTTTTTGTCTTGCCTATTAGATAACTTTAATACATTAGTGCAAATGGATGCTAAAGATACTGCAACACAAAAGCATGAAAAACTTAAATCTATTAAAATTGCAACAAATCACCTATTCAGGTACTTAGGTGCGTCAAATCAGCCGATTATAAATATAAAAAAATTAGCTGAAAATGACTATAAAAATGCTGAATATTATCAACAAAAACATGGTTCAAAAACAAGCCCTGTTAAATTAACAGATATAGATAGAAAATTATCAGAGAATGAACAAGAAACATACAGATTAAATTTATCTGATGATATGTCTACTACAGACTTAGTAAACGAAATCATACCAAATGACGGTGAAAATCAAACAGAACAGACATTTAGCTATTCTTATTATCAAAACCAAGTTAATAAATTAATAAACGACTCTATTGCTTACTACATGTCTTTTGTAATCTCTTTTGGAGAAGGCTCAAATGCATGGCGTGGTCTATATATCTTTTTATCATCAACAATTATAGCTGCATCTAGCTGGCAATCTGCTGTTGTTCTTAGCCTGCCCTTACTTGCAGGATATTGCTCTCAACAGGTAAACCAAGTTTTATTTTATCAAAGCATAAGAGATTCATTTAATAAATTCTCAAAGGGTTTATTTAAAATGTCTAATGGCGAAGAAATAACTAGATATAGTGATCTAGCCTTATTAGGAGGCGCTCTTTCTATTTCACTATGCGCAGCATTTGCTCTTACAGCAATACTACAATTTAGCTCTACTTTAACTTTATTTAATTTGCTATTTAGCTCATTGCCAACAGCAATATCTATGTTCTTACCTGAAATGTTACCTACAATACTATCAGCTACTATCGCAGCTTTTAGCTTTGTTGGGTTTTCTAGTATTTTTTCTTTATCATTTATTGAAAAAACAAAAAGCTACATAGAAAGTAAAAATGCTGAAGAAGAAAAAATTACTATAGATGCAGATAATAATGATTCAATGATCGCCAAAATCATTTCTTTATTTGTAACTGGTTGTGCAATTTCAGCTCATACATTTCAATGCATAACAGCAGTTGATCAATTACCTGGCATAAAAGAACATGCCATATTATGTAAGTCTTTAATCTTAATAGCTGAAATTCCTTTTACTACTTTTTTATATAATGGCATATCTTCATTTATAAATAAGCTTATAAATGCATTTAGCTCACAAGTACATGAAAATCATTCAGATGATGATGCACCACAAACATCTCCAATATATAATAAGATAAAAGAAAACAATGACTATAATAGAGCGGTGCTGTCTACTGAGTTACCCCTTAATTCAGTTGCAAATTCATTAGTTTTTAAAGATGGTATATCTAATAACTTATCGACTATGTTCCCAACTCTAAATCCAGTGATAGTCACAGGATTATCTCTTGCTGGAGGATTATCTATATTTGCTGGTTCATATGGAAACAATGACTCTGCTATACAGGCAACAACTGAAACATGTAGAGCTATAAAGCCAAAAAATTAGCAGCCCTATAAAGCAAAAGCCTCTTATATCATATATTTTTTAACTATATATGTGTATATGAGCTTAGATATTTATAAATATCTAAGCTCATATTTTAAAATCAAATATCAATTTTTAGCAAGCTTTTGTGTCGTTGAATTTGCATAAGACTCTTGAGTATATTTTGTCTCAGATGAACCCCATCCAAATGGCCACAACCAAGAAAAAATTCCTTGATTTTTTTTAACTTTAATAGATTCCAGCTGATTATCAAATTTCAAAATTTTCTGGTTAGCTATTTGTAATTGAGCATCAACAACAGCAAATGCTTTATGTTGCACTGTATTGCCATCTTTTTGAAGATCACACACATATCCTTCTTTTAGAAATTTTAGCATGTAATATTTATAATAAATTTGTAAATTTTTATCACTATCTTCTGTATTTTCATCAAGAGCAGTTAATTGATACTCTGAAAAATCTAATTCTATTTGGATATCATTTAAACTTAACCTATCAAAAATATCTTGTGAGTTTTGTTTAGCAATACTTTTAATAACTTCTAATTTTTCATCTAAAGATTTATGCTCAAACCCTGCACATAATTGCTCAAATTTTATATCACTAAATATCTTTAGATCTAATATATCAGTTGAATAATCGATTAAATTTATAGAAGCAATTGCCAAACAGTTATTTCCAAAAACTATTATTTCAGGATATTTTTTCAAGTTATTCAAGGCTAAAAAGTAATGCTTATTTAAAGACAACTTATTTTCACTTATTTTATATATAAATGAATTAAATAAACTCTGATTATTACTATTTAACTTTATTTTACAAGGTTCTTCATTTTGATTTTGAGAATGATTAAATGCAATACTTAAGTTTCGATTTAATAAATAAGACTGTCTAAAAAGTTCTTTCGTTTTATCATCGCCTATTAAACTTAAATCTTGCAATAACTCCTTACAGGTTTTTTTATTTTTTATTGCTATTTTATCTAATATAATTTTTGATGATTCATAAATTTTATTTAATAATTTTAATTTCTGCTGATTCTTACCTTCAAAATCTTGGTAATATACAAAATCAGCTATTTCTAATAAATCAACAAATTTATGATATTCTTTATTTTGTGTTATTGAAAAAAGCTCATGTAAAATACCACCTGTTTTTTTACTAATTTCAGCTAATAATTTTTTTTTATTTTTGCTAATATTAGTTAATAATACTTTATAATCAATTGGTGACATAAATTTCTTACCCTGCTTTTCGTTGTCTTATAACTTCAGAAACAATAATAGCTGTTGCAACAGAAACATTTAGGCTTTCTGTTTTCCCAACCATTGGTATTTTCATTAAATAATCACATTCATTTTGAATTAATCTTCTAATTCCAGATCCTTCTGCTCCCATAACTATAGCAATTGAATCATCTTTTAAATCAGTTTGATATAAATCCATGTCAATATCTCCTGTTGCTCCATAAATCCAAATATTTTGCGCTTTTAACTGTTTAATTGTTCTCGTTAAATTAACAACTTCAAAAATAGGAATATAACTAATTGCTCCACTTGAAGTTTTAAATACTGTAGAATTAATTCTACAGCTATTATCTTTTGGTATAATAATACAATCAACTCCTAAACATTCAGCGGTCCTAATAATTGCACCCATGTTATGAGGATCTTGTATAGAATCTAAAATCAAAATTAATTTTTGATTACTTATTGATTCTAAAAAACTATTTAAATTCGATTCTTTAGCTATAAAGTTACTAAAATCTACTTCAGCAATAACCCCTTGAATATTACTAGATATCTTTTTTTTTAATAAAAAATCACTAAATTTTGTTTTATCTAGATATGAAATTTCAACTCTATTTTTAGATACTAATTCTATTATTTTTTGAATTTTATTATTATCTAAATCTTTTTGGATAATCACTTTTTTAATTCTAGAACTATCTGCAACTAATAAGTTTGTAACTGCATGAATTCCATAAATAAAGTCTATATTTATATTACTTTTCATTATACTACCTATAAATAAATTTAATTAATTAGAAACTATATTCTTATTCATAAGTCCAACATTTAAATAACTGTTAATAACTTGCAAAATAAGGTTGTTATTATGTCTGTACTAAAATATATAGCTCTTGGCTCTAGTCTTGTCATATTATCTGGGTGCACTACTCATGAAATATCTACAACTAGACATCGTGTTGTGTCAGTAACACCAAATAGCACTGGATATTATTCTACATATTATCCAGCTAAGTACTATTATAGAAGGTCTTACTTTCCTAATCATCACTACGTTAAATATCATTCTATCTATCCCTATTCTCACCCATATAGGTATAGTCACTATCAGTATTACCGATGGTAACACAATTTAATATTTATATAATTTAATTTTTGTAGCTAAAAACTGTACTGTTACTATCTGATGGCTCTATATTATCGTCCTGTTGATTGTTAGAATGTAAATACAAAACAGACTCCAACCCTCTGTTTTCTTCATTCTTTTCATTAAAGCCATCATCAAATGGTTTTACTAACTCTAGACTATAATCACGTGGTGTTTCAAAGTCTTTTGTCATTGTATTATACGTTTGCTTACAAAAATAAAGAACAGAGCTTAGTGCTCCAGCACAATATCCAGATACAATAGCAAAAAATAATCCATCAGTATAAATGTTTAATAAAGAATATATTCCACCTGAAATTAAACTTCCTGCAAATGTAAAAGGAAATAAAGATGCAGTAAACAATAATATATTATGTGCTACTTCTTTACTATAAGCATCATCTTGATCTTCAAAGTATTTAACGGCTTTATAAGCTCCTGCCATAAGACAAGACGCAATAGTAAATCCTATTCCTAACATCAAATAATTACTACTGATTTCTAAAACAACACTTGAAATTACCGCTATAGATAACCCTAGAATAATACTTGGCAATGTTGCATTAACTATGGCTTTTTTAGCATATAAATTTTTATTAGGATCAGAGGAATCGCCCATATTATTTGCTATAACCCCTCCTATTAACAATCCACCCAAAAAGCCTAATCCTAAACCAGAAGCCCATCCATAAAAAGATAACCATCCAGGAAAAGAATTTAAAAGAATAAACCCTGTCATCCCTGTAAAAAGCATTATTTCAAATGCTATTGATAATTGTACACATATATTGGCAGTTACTTTTTCTGGTAATAATTTAGGGCCTAATACCATTCCAATAGTTAATCCTAAAAAAGTTTCTATATTAGGCCATATACCAGGTAAAAATTTAAATAAGAATATTGCTCCAAAAGAAAATCCTAAAACAGCCCCAATAAAAATACTAAAAGCGCTAGCAACTGATAATAAAGCCTGATCGACTTTAGATTGAGATTCTAATATAGTATTATACGCAATGATATAGCCAATCAGCCCCCCTGCGTAAGCTAAAGCAGTTACAGCATGAATTGGTAAGAAAACAATGGTTCCAAAAACAAAACCAGACATAACACCAGGTAAAATTAGCATACTTGAGGACATTAAAGCCGCTATATTATCTAACTTTTCTTCTTCCAATGAATACCCTTGAACTTTATTATTTACCATATATAAAATATAATTCTTTTAAAACACTCAATTATTATATAATATAAAACATATAAATCAATACTTTTTAGTAAATTAACTTAAATCTGCATTTAATCTTAATTCATATAAAAACCTAATAAAATGTCTAAAACAAATATCCCTAATATAATTCATAGAGATAAGCATCCAATTTCAAGAAAAAACATAGATATATATGCACTAAAGACTATGTATCGTCTTAAAAAATTTGGCTATGAAGCTTATCTAGTAGGAGGCGCTGTACGTGATTTGCTTCTAAACATGCACCCTAAAGATTACGATATAGTTACTAATGCAACCCCTAGTCAAATCAGAAAAATTTTCTCTAACAGCTTTATAATAGGAAAACGTTTTAAATTAGTACATGTAATATATAACAAGCTAGTAATAGAAGTAATAACTTTTAGAAAAGAGCCAGATATTTTATCTAATAATGGTATTATCGATCTTGATAATAATTTTGGAGACATTAATGAAGATAGCATAAGAAGAGACATTACCATAAATGCTCTTTACTATAATATTAAAGATTTCTCTATAGTTGATTACTCAAACGGTTTTAAAGACATAAAAAAGAAAGTCATTAGAATAATTGGGGATCCGAAAATAAGATTTCAAGAAGATCCATTAAGAATTTTGCGAGTATTAAGGTTTGCAGCCAAATTTAATTGGAGTATTGAACGAAATACTAAAAAAGCAATATCAGAAAAACAAGATTTATTAATTCATATAAAATTACCTAGATTATATGAAGAATATAAAAAAATATTCGCTAAAGGATTTGCTTTAAATTCATTTAAGTTATTAAAAAAATATGACTTAATCAAATATTTATTTTTAAACTATGAGCACTTTGATTTAAAAGTAATAAAATACGGACTTAATCTAACAGACTCACGATTTAAAGAAAAAAAATCTGTAAATCATATTTTTATCTTAGCTATATTTTTATGGGGTATTATTGAACATCATGTGAAAAATGCAGATATAGATATAACTGACATTAGTAAATTAAAAAATATCATAGAAAAAGTTATATCTAATCAAAAGAAAAAATTAACTATATCTAACAACGAATCTTTATTATTAAAAAATATTTTTCTAATTCAATATAAATTTAACATCCAGTCTCCTAAAAATATTAAATTTTTACTACATCATAAATATTTTGATATGGGATATGATTTATTATATATCAGATACTTAGCAAGAAACGTGCAAAGTAAATTATATAAATATTGGAAAAACAATAGTGATAAATAACACCGAAGCTATTAATTATGAGAATACAGCTTTTATAGGATTTGGAAGTAATTTAGATGAGCCTGTTGCACAAATTACCAAAGCATATAGTTTTTTAAAAAATAACAGCAATATCAAGAGAATACACATTTCTAGTCTTTATGAAAGTAGCCCTTTAGGTAATATTGATCAAAGTAATTATATTAATTCAGTTGCTAAAGTAGTAACTTGCTTAAATCATCAACAATTACATAAATTACTAATAAAAATAGAAAAGCAGCATAAAAAAAAAGTAATTAATCCTTGGGGACCTAGAACTTTAGATTTAGACTTATTGTCTTATAATAATATGATGTTACAAAGTTCTAGATTAATTTTACCTCATCCTGGCATCAAATATAGAAATTTTGTAATAATACCGTGGTATGAAATAGAACCTAACTTTATATTAGCAAATAATAACAAAATTAGAGAGTTATACGACAATTGTGATAAAAATATTATAAAGATTGGGTCGATATGTTAAACTTTTATATAAAACCATAATTTAGATTTAAGCAATGTAATATATATTATTTATATGACAAATCATAACAAAAAACATAATAAGCATAAAAAGCATCATAAAGCCCACTCAAGAAGAAGCAATAATAGCAGAGCTATTACTCAAAAAAATAAGACTATTGGGCAAAAAATCAAAAAAGTTATTAAAAGCTTTATTAATTTCTTTAAAAACTTATTTTCAAAAAAAACAAAAAAAACAAACCCTGAAAAAAATAAACAATTGACGATAAAAGACAAATATTTTTTTAATAAAGTAGAAAATCTAATTCTGTCAACTCAATCTGTTTCTGAGCTTACTACGCCCTTATATAGCGCTTATATGAATGATCCTGACATAGCTAGAATAGGTAAATTAATTAATGGCCAAATTCCCGTAAATGAAGCAAATCTTGATTTTCAAAATTTACTTGCCAGTGAAGATGTAATTGAGCATTTATTAAAATCTAATAAAGTTTCTCCTAAAGTAAAAGAAAAAATCCAAGAAATTCAAGATAATATAGATAGAAAAAAACAAAAATTACATGCTCAACCTGGATTTAAAAGCAAACCTAGCGATAAACCTAAACCTAGAATTTAATAAAATAAATCTTTTATTATGAATATTTTTCTATATAATAAAGTTGATTAATTAACTGTTATTCTATAGGAAATTATAGTAATGAAAAAATTTTTATTAACAACAACAGCTATAGCTATTTCTATATGTTTATTCGGCTGTGATACATATGTATTTGGCGTTAAAAAAGATATATGGGAATCTTTAAGCGAAGACCAAAAAAAACAAGTAATAATAGATTACAATAAAAATAACGCTGAAAAACAAAAGCAAGACGCTGTATTAAGAGAAAAAGAGTTAGAAAACGAAGCTAAAATTGCTCCATATAAGGCTATAGCCCAAGCAATAGAACTATCTAATAACAAAAATTCTCAAAAACAACAATCTCAACAAATATTAACTTCTATTGATACTACTTTTAATAAAATTAAAACCACAGGGAATAATAAATATTCTGTTTCATTCAGTGATTCAAAAAAAATTAAAAACTGGAAAGTTGGTGATCATATATTAGCAGAAAAAAATTCTTCATATGATTTTTATAAAATCAATATAGTGAATTTAGATAGAAAAGAATCTATAGACGCTAATAAAGAAAATAGTTAAATAAAAATATAAAAAAGAATAAGTTAAGATCATTATATATAATATTTTTAGAAATATAACTCTTAAATAAAGCTTAACTTTGATTATAAAATCACTTATATTATCTATATTAATATCAAAATTTAAAGCTGGAAAAATAAGTGGAATCATCAAAATTATATATATTATTAATGATTGTTTTAGTTTTAATATCTGGATTTTTTTCAGGCTCTGAAACTGCAATGATGATTATCAACAGATACAAATTAAAACATAAGGCAAAAGCAGGACATCATGCGGCAATAAGAGTACTTGATTTATTGAAAAGACCAGATAAATTATTAAGTGTTGTCCTTATTTGTAATACTTTTGCTAATTTATTATTTTCTTCCTTATCAACACAATGGGCAATTGATGTCTTTGGCGATCTAACAGTTTTAGAAAGTATTTTGCTAACCCTTGTTATTTCTGTATTAATTATGATTTTTGCAGAATCAACGCCAAAAATATTCGCGGCATTACATCCAGAATGGTTAGCTTATCCAGCATCAATACCACTTAAAGCTTTGCTGTATATATTGTCTCCTGTCATAATAATAGTTACAGCTTCTAGTAATTTTATTCTCCGTTTATTTGGAGTTAGAACTAAAGATCACTCACATCATGAAAAACTCTCATTAGAAGAACTTAGAACAATAATAACAGAATCTAAATTATCAATATTTCAAGATTATAAAAATATGCTAGTTGGACTTTTGGATTTAAAAAATGCAAAAGTTGAAGATATTATGATTCCTAAAAATGAAATTATTGGTATAGATATTAATGCTAAATGGCATGATATAAAAAAAGCTCTTACTGATTCTGAGTATAATACTATTCCCGTATATAATGAAAATATTAACTCTCTATTAGGCCTTATTAATATAAAAGACTTTACAAAAGTAGATATTAATTCGTCTATTAATTTAAAAAAATATCTATCAAAATCTTATTTTATTCCAGAAGGCACTACTTTAATTAATCAATTAAATAATTTTAAAAAAAATAAGTCTAGAACAGGTCTTGTTGTTGACGAGTATGGTGAAATATTAGGCCTTGTTACTTTAGATGATATCTTAGAAGAAATAATAGGTGAATTTATAACTAATGCTAATGAATTAGAGCAAGATATTATTATCGACAAAAAAGGTAATTATATAATAGATGGCTCTATTACTTTAAGGGAATTAAATAAAAAATTAGATTGGGATTTCGATACTAATGGGCCTAAAACTTTAAGCGGATTAATTATTAGCTACCTAGAAACTATACCTACATCTAATGTCTGTCTTATTGTAAATAACTATTCTATAGAAATTATTGAAATACGCAAAAAAATGATAAAAAAAGTATGTATATATAAAAGAATCTAAAAAAACATTATATTTATTCTTTTTTATGTCCTTACAGTTTTTCTGTAAATTCTGTTTTGAAAGTTTTGAAAATATTCTTTATGATTTTGAATTTTAGAATCAGGATTAATATTGCAATTTAATTCTGGAGCCATATGCTGGTAACTTGGCCATGGCCATGGCAATTTATTATCAAAGATTGACATACTTGTTTTACAGTCATTAAAAAATAAATGTT
>TARA_R110002073_G_scaffold60209_27_pt1 | contig 24612 bp, 15 predicted proteins | sample TARA_R110002073 | Tara Oceans TARA_R110002073 (sample SAMEA4397174) | marine metagenome | biome: Polar Biome; feature: [DCM] deep chlorophyll maximum layer (ENVO:01000326); material: water (ENVO:00002006), including particulate matter (ENVO:01000060) such as... | depth 40 m | reverse complement strand
CGGCGACCACCGAGACACATGTGTTGCACACCAAGAGAAACTTCATCGCTCATGGGCCAGAAACGTCACTATCGCGTCACCACCCCGCTTCCCGTCTCGGTCGCGGACGCATTTGCTTATCACGAACGCCCCGGTGCCCTGCAGCGTCTGACCCCGCCCTGGGAAAGCGTTTCGTTGGAATCAAGCGACCAGAGTCTGCATGTCGGCAGCGAGGTGGTTTTAAGAACAAGGTTTGCCGGAGTTCCGCTTCGCTGGGTCGCTCGGCACACCGAGTACGATCCGCCGCGGCATTTTGCCGATACGCAAGTGTCAGGTCCTTTTGCTAGTTGGAACCATCACCACGAATTCCGCGAACGTGTGGGAGCTCAGCCCGAATCGGGCGCGTCGCTAACCGATTTGGTTGAATACGAATTGCCCATGGGGGCCTTGGGCGATTTCTGTGGCAGTTCAATCGCCCAGCGCAAAATTGAATCGATGTTCGCGTACCGCCACCGGGTGACGGCGGATGATTTGCAGTTGATCGCCCGCTATCGGTCCGCCCCACTTCGTTTTGCGATCTCAGGCTCGAGCGGATTAGTCGGCTCGAATCTGACGCGTCTACTGACATTGCTGGGACACCAAGCGACTCCGATTGTGCGATCCAAGGATCATTCGAGCTCGGACGAGAACGATTGTGCGATTGCCGCTTGGAGTGACGCCAGCGAGATTGAAAAGTTTTCTGACGTCGATGTCGTTGTGCATCTGGCTGGCAAGTCGATCGCCGGAGGGCGTTGGAGCGAGCAGGTCAAGCAACAGATCCGTGACAGCCGTGTGGTCAAAACACGCCAACTTTGTGAATCGCTCGCAACGCTCAAGCGTAAGCCAAAAGTCTTGATCTGCGCTTCCGCAACCGGGATCTACGGTGACCGTGGCGACACGGTGCTCGACGAGTCTTCGAGCCCCGGGGACGACTTTCTCGCCGACGTTGCGAGCGAATGGGAGGCCGCTTGCCAGCCTGCGATTGACGCGGGAATTCGTGTCGTCAATGCGAGATTTGGGTTGGTGCTTTCGGTGGCGGGAGGTGCACTGGAGAAGATGTTGTTACCGGCCAAGATGATGGGCGGCAAACTAGGCAGCGGAAAACAGTGGTGGAGCTGGATTGCACTGGATGATGTGTTGGGGGCAATCTACCACTGCGTGCAAAGCGAGGGTGTTTCCGGGCCAGTAAACTTCGTTTCGCCCGAGCCCATCACGAACGCCGATTTCACCCGTGTTTTGGGACGCGTTCTGAACCGGCCGCCGTTGTTTCCTGCGCCCGCGTTTGGGCTGCGATTGGCGCTTGGCGAAATGGCCGACGCCTTGTTGTTGGCCAGCACCCGAGTCGTTCCCCGAGCGTTGCAACAGTCCGGTTACACGTTCCGCTTCAGCGAGCTCGAGTCCGCACTGCGTTACTCGATTGGGTTGGATCGTTTGCAGTCGGAAGCTTTGTAAAACGCGTTAACCTAGATGACGATCCAAACGGATGTCCGAGAGCGTGATGGCGCCGCCAAAGCACTGTTCGACATCCAGTCCCGGTTTCCGCGGTCGTCCATGGAAATCGTTTTCGAAATGGATCTCCGATTCACGATGATGTGCCGTGCGTGTCATCGGTTCCCAATCAACATCGCATCGCACCCGTGGCGGTTGTTGGGTCGTGGGATCGATGGCAGGCAGATTAAGGTTCCAAAGCAGCGGAGCATCTTGTCGTTGTCGTGAGGTTTGTAGAAATTCTTCGATCGTTTCTTTAGTCCAGCGAGGGACATGGTCCCACGTTTTCTCGATGTCGGGACGACGGTAATGCGACACTGCGAGCGCAGGGATGCCCGAGATTGCCGCTTCGCGTGCGGCGGCGAACGTTCCGCTGACGTGCAGGTCGACTCCTAGGTTCGCGCCAGCGTTGACACCCGAGATCACCGCGTCGGCTCCCTTGGCCAGCACGCCGAGGCCGGCGCGAACGCAATCCACCGGCGTTCCGTCAATCTGGAACCAATCAGGGCGAACGGATTTGACCGCCAGGGGGCGTCCGGTGGTCACGCTGTGCCCACACTCGCTGCGTCCACGGTCCGGCGCGACGACAATCACTTTGACGTTGTCACCCATCGCATAAAACACCGATTCAACCAATGCAGCCAAACCGGGGGCATCGATCCCGTCATCATTGGTGATCAGTAACTTCATGGGGTCCCTAGTATCTGGCAGAGTTCGAAAACGTCCGATTCGTCGATCAGCAGCGCACGATGATCGAGCACACAAATTTGATTGGCAAGTGCTTCGGCGCGGTCCAGTGGAACCGGTTTGCGACAGCGCCGCTCGCTAGAACGTGCCATCGAGCGAAAACCATGGCCGATCGGCAGGTGTCGCTCCGCCGCTGTGGCGACGACTTGATTGCGGATTGCCTGCGAATCGGCGCGTAGTGCGAGTTTATAATAGGCCGGTTCGATTCCATCGCGTGTTTCTGTCAAACAGACCAGCGGCGAGTCCATCTGTTTGAGCTGTTGGTGAATTTGTCGAGCGATGCGGTTTCGCTGCTCGTTTTGTTTCCGAAGTTCCGACAACTGGGGCGCCAGCACGCTGGCTTGCAAAGCGCTTAGGGGAAACGCGTCGCTAGGGCGATCGAGCAATCCGGCAATCCGAGCGGCAATCCGGTCATCGCTGGTCAAGATTGCGCCTCCGTTTCCTGACGACAATGGTTTGCTACCGCCGAAGCTAAGGGTCGCCAAATGGCCAAACGATCCCGCCGGCTTTCCGTTGGCCCTCATTCCGGGGGCCTGGCAGGCGTCTTCGATCAGCACCCAGCCATTTTCGTCACACAAATTGCGTAGCGACGCAATGTCGCAGGCATGACCGTACAGGTGGGATGCGATCACCGCGCGAACACGCCCGCTGGCGGCGGCGGCAACCGAATCGATGTCGGGGCCAAAGTTTTCGGATGACACATCGACCAGCACCGGTTTGGCCCCGAGCAATTCAATACAGCGAAAGTTCCCTGGGTAGTCAAAGGCGGAAACGATCACCTCATCGCCGTTTGTCACCCCCGCCGCACGCAGCGAAATTTCGATTGCCGCGGTCCCGCTACAGCACAATCGCACGTAAGTCGCTTCGAAAAACGATTGTATCGCAACAATCAGTGCGTTTTTCGTCTCGCTCTCGTAGCGACCCCAATCTGCCGACTCGATGCAATCGGTCACGGCCCTGGCGATCTCGGGGGTTTGGCGAGGCCAGGGGGGAATCGTGATTGGCATAAAGGTGGCGTGTTAGGGCAGAATGGGGGGGCGTGTTAGGAGGCAAGGGGCTCGTTTGGGTCGAAGCGGCCCAATTTGGCTGGCAGGAGCACCAGTCGGTTCCGATCCGCTGGGGCCAAGACCACAGCGGGAGACGTGCGAGGCACCAGGAAGTCCGTGTCCGTCACGTAATAACCGCCGTGCTGGGCTTGTGACGTTTTTTTCGCTTCCATATCATGCCGCATTCGCTGACCCAGCCCTAGTGGAGGCTGCGCGGCTCTACTGAGACTCTTTTCAGTAGGGTTACATGATACCGCTGATTGCGTAAAGGACGTGTTTTTGTTTGCTGAATTCTACCCTGGTATCGCTTCAATCGCATCCGAATTGATTGTTTCGACAGTCGCCATTCTGGCTGAAGAGGCGGCTGCGCCCGAGGATTTGAATTGGTTTCAGCAATTATTTAACAATCCTTTTCTGCCTTTTGTGATTCTATTTTTCTTGGCATTTCAGATCTTTATCGCTCCGGAACGCCGGCGAAAAGCAGAAGAGGCCAAGATGCTGTCCACTTTGAAGAAGAATGATCGCGTCGTGACGGCAGGTGGCATTCACGGAACGGTGGTTTCGACCTCGTCCGAGACGAATACGCTGACGCTGCGAGTCGACGATAACAACAACACTCGGATCAAAGTCAATTTCACGGCAATCGCTCGTGTGATCGACCCAAACAAAGAGAATAAGGGATCGGATCACAAGGATGCCGATTCCAAAACGAAGAGCTAGAACCTAATTTACTTCTGCGATAGCTCATGACGCGCTACTCGCACGACTGACGAATCCCTCCTTCGATTCAGAAACCTACGATGGACTGCAATTTCTTTTCCCAATCGTTTTTCGATTCTTTCGTGATGCCGCTTGCCCAAGCGGACGAGCTCGCCGAGCCCGTTAAGGAAGGAATCTCAATCGAACAGTACATTTGGCTCGCTGCCGCGTTGGCTGTTTTGATTGTCCCGTTCATCCTGGGTGGGTGGCTGGCGAAGATGCTGAAGATGCCTAACTACTCGACCCGGTTGGGGTTGGTGTTGTTGGCGATCATCGCAAGCTCGACGGTGCTGATCAACAAACGACCGACTCGCGGTGTTGACTTGCAAGGGGGAACGATCTTGGTTTACGAGATCGACCAGAGCAAAAACATCGGCGAAGACAAAGCGACGGGGCAACGGATCACATCCGAAGACCTCGTTGAGCCGCTTTCACGCCGAATCAACCCCAGCGGTACCAAAGAAATCGTGATTCGCCCTTACGGCGAAAGTCAGATCGAAATCATCGTGCCTGCGAAATCCAGCGGTGAGGGCGATGGCGGCGAATCAAGCGGTGTCGGCGAAGTCGACGAGCTCGATCGTATCAAGCGACGTGTCGAAGAAGCGGGGATCTTGCGATTTGCGATTCTTGCCAATCGCAACGACCATCAACGCATCATCGACTTGGCGATCGAGCAGTCCGAATCGGATAGCCAAGCCGAACGCACCAGCACCGTCGTGATGGACGTGAATGGTGAGATCGTTGGTCGTTGGGCACGTGTTGACCAAGAAAAAATTGAAAAACAAGGGGTTCGCCCGCTGCGAGTCAACGTCGGCAATGCCATTGTTCGTAATCCGATGACCGGCCAATTGATCGATCTTCCCGCTACGGTTCGTGGCGACAACGGCGAAGTTAAAACTGTCAAATGGATGCAGCAAGAAGGTCTCGACAGCATCGAAACGCTGATGATTGTCGATCCCGACCTGGATATCAAAGGGGACGACTTGGCGTTCGCGGCAAGCACGTTCGACCAAAATGGGGCGCCGGCAGTTGCTTTTAACCTGACCGACGAAGGTTCGGGACGCTTCTTTGCTCTGACGACCAACAACGCTCCTGTGGGAACGATGCAGCGACAATTGGGCATCGTCTTGGATGATGACTTGCTGTCCGCTCCGAATATCCTGCAACCGATTCGCAAGGAAGGCCGCATCACCGGCAGCTTTACCAAGGAAGAGGTACAGGATTTGGTTGCGGTTCTGAAAGCCGGGCAATTGCCTGCCGCTCTGACCCCGCAGCCCATCGCCGAAAATCAAATTGACCCGACGCTCGGTAAAGACACGATCAACAAAGGATTCTTTGCGATCGGGTTGTCCTTGAGCTTGGTGCTTGTCTTTATCCTGTTCTATTACCGGTTCGCCGGCGTGGTCGCTTGTATCGCGTTGGTTTTGAACTTGGGAATGATCTTGGGCACGATGGTGCTGATCAACCAACCGCTGACGCTTCCGGGATTGGCGGGTCTCGTTTTGACCGTGGGTATGTCGGTCGACGCGAACGTGCTGATTTTTGAGCGTATTCGCGAAGAACTCAAAAAAGGTGCGGCGCCTCGCATGGCGATTCGCAACGGTTTTGCCAAAGCAACCGTGACGATTGTCGATGCGAACTTGACCACCTTGATCACCGCGATCGTTTTGTACGCGATCGGAACGGACCAGATCCGTGGCTTCGCTGTTACTTTGATTCTGGGTATTTTGTACTCGATGTTCACCGCGATCTACATGTCGCGAACGTTCTTTGACATTGCCGAACGTCACGGATTCTTGACCCTTAGCATGTCCGACGGTGTCAGTTCGCTGCGTGGCATGTTCAGCAGCGGTGACAATATCGACTTCATGGGCAAAGGCAAATTCGCATTGGTCGTTTCCACGCTGCTTGTCGTGATCGGAATCACTTCGATCTTCGCTCGTGGTCAAGGCATTTTTGACATCGACTTTGCGGGTGGTTCTTCGGTTCAGTTCCGAGTCGACAAGCCAACTGAGACCGATACGATTCGTAAAATCGTCGGCGAAGTCATGGTCGGCGAAGATGGTCAACCAATTCAGTTCACCGTCAACGGCGTGACCATGGATTCAAGCCCCAATGGAACCGTCTACAAAGTGGACTCGTCGTACGAGCAAGTCGATCAGCTGAAAGATGCGATCTCCGCTGCATTCGCTCAGGACGATAGCGTCAATCTTGTGACCTACAAAATCGACATCTCGCCCGCTGATCCGAAAGCACCGCTCGCTCCGAAGGCGTCTTCGCTGAATTCGCGTGACTCCAATGGAACCAAGTTGGCTGTGTTTTATCCTCAGGACGAAGCGGAAACCGATACGGTGGCTACCGACGAAGATCGTCCTGCAGCCGAAACCACGACGCCATCCATTTCGGATCGCTCGTCGATCGTTTACAGCACGGCATTGATCAAACTTGGCATCGAAGGCGAAGAGGGCGGTGCGGGCATCAATGCTCCGACGTTGGTCGAAACGCTGATGAATGCTGCCAAGGCAGTCAACGTGCCTCTGAACGAACGCGGCATCGAACTCACTCCGATTGGCGAAGGTGCGGATAAGTGGAACACCAAGTCCTCGCTGTCGTTCAGCGAGTGGACTGTGAAGTTGCCGCTGGAATTCGCTCAAGCCGACGCGATTATGGAGCAGATCAAGGATAGTCTTGGCAACAAACCGGTTTGGATTAGCAGCAGCAGCGTCGGTGGCCAAGTCGCCGGCGACATGATCGGACGTGCACTCGGTGCACTGTTCGGCAGTTTGCTGTGCATCATCGGATACATTTGGTTCCGTTTCCAACGCGTGATGTACGGTTTGGCTGCTGTGGTCGCTCTGCTACACGACGTGATTGTCACCCTCGGTGCGATTGCGGTCAGCTACTGGCTCGCGGATGCCCTCGGCTTCTTGTTGATCGACCCGTTCAAGATCAGCTTGACCGTTGTGGCGGCTCTGCTGACGATCATCGGTTATTCGCTCAACGATACGATTGTGGTGTTTGACCGCATCCGTGAAACGAAGGGCAAATCGACTCACCTGACCGGCGAGATGATCAACACTAGCATTAATCAAACTCTCAGCCGTACGTTGCTGACCTCGCTTACGACGTTGATCGTGGTCGTGCTGCTTTACGCTGTCGGCGGAGCTGGGATTCACGCCTTTGCGTTTGCCTTGGTCGTCGGCGTTCTGGTCGGAACGTACAGCTCGATTTTTGTTGCAAGCCCTGTGCTGTTGTACTTGATTCAACGCAACGAAAAGGTCAAGGCTGCGTAGTGCAGCGAGCGAACAATCGTGTCCGGCTCACGTATTAGCAGTCGGACACGTTTTTGGATCGGTTTGGGAAAGGAAGTTGGTCGATGCGTACCCTCGGAGCCGTTTGTCTACTTCTCTCCTGTTCAGTCTTCAACACTTCTCTGCTGAATGCGGAAAGCCCTTCGGGAGTAAGATCCCAGGGGCGTTGGCAAGCTCAGCTACGCACCGATGTGGTGCATCTGGCCAGCGATGAGCTTCGCGGCCGCAGCGTCGATGACGACGCGATTCACGTCGCAGCCGATTACGTTGCCGAACGAATGGTCGACAGCGGATTGCGAACTGACCTTTTTCAAGGTTCTCCGTTTCAGCAGCTTGAAATTCCGGTCGGTGCGCGTCCGGGGGCTGCCGAACAGAATTTCGTGCGAATCTTCCGCACGTCGAACGCGCTGGCCGATCCCGCGAGCGAAAGTGATCAGCCCGATTCCAGCGATCTCGATTCCCGCAGTCTCGATTCCCGCAGTCTCGAGGCGGTTCAAATCGATGAAGCGCTCTCGGTTGGCATGAACCCGATGTCGATCGGTTCGGCCAAGGGCGATGTGGCGGCGGAGCTGTATTTCGTTGGCTATGGCATCACGGCTGCCGCGTTGGACTACGACGACTACGCCGGCATCGATGTCCAAGACAAAATCGTCGCGATCCTACGAAAAGAGCCGGGCGTGAACGACGCCAGCAGTCGCTTCGAGGGAACGAAGACCTCGCCGCACGCCTATTTTCAAACCAAAATTGAAAACGCGATCCAGCATGGGGCCGCGGCCGTGATTCTGATCAACGACCCTGGCAGCATCGAAGCGAGCGTCGCCGAGGCCGAGAAAAAGCTGACGACGGAACTTAATCGTCTCGAAGCAGTGCGGGAACAGCTCGACCGATTGCCAGCGGAAGCCGAGAACATTCGTGCAACCCTACTGAGCCGAATCTCCGGAATCGAAACGATGATCGCCGGGCTCCGCGATGATGTCGATCAGAAGCGTCGCGGCGTACTGCAAATCGCTGAAGCGGGCGGAACGGTCACCGTTGCCGCCGCTAATCCCGACGATCCGAAATCGGTTGACCGCGATTCGACCGCAACCGAAAAGAATACGATTCCGGTCGTTTCGTTAGCACGTGATCGATTTGATCTCGCGTTGCAAGCAACCACCGGATTCAGCCTCGACGAACTCGAATCGAAGATTGATAGCACGTATCAACCTCAAAGCATGCTGCTTGCGGGTTTGACCGCACACGTCAGCGTCGAGCTCCGATCCTCCAACGCCAGCACCTCGAACGTGATTGGTGAATTGCAGGGCCGAGGTCCGCTGGCCGAAGAGACGGTGGTGATCGGTGCCCACTATGATCACGTGGGGATGGGCGGCTACGGATCGCTTGCTCCGGGGACCGTCGCGATCCACAACGGTGCCGACGATAATGCCAGCGGAACATCGGCAATGCTAGCAACCGCGTCTTTGTTGGTGGAGCGACTCAGCGAGCACAAATCACACCGCCGGGTGTTGTTCATCGGCTTCACGGGCGAGGAGCGTGGGTTGGTGGGGAGCAAATATTATGTGCGTCACCCTCGATATCCGCTCGATTCCACGGTGGCGATGATCAATTTGGATATGGTGGGCCGGCTTCACGACAACGAATTGACGGTTTACGGAACGGGAACCAGTGACGGGTTCGAGCCGCTGGTCGATGGGTTGAACCAACGCTATCAATTTAATTTGATGAAGGTCCCCAGCGGTTACGGGCCGAGCGATCACCAGTCCTTTTACGAGGCGGGGGTGCCTGTTTTATTTTTCTTTACCGGGCTTCACAACGATTATCACCGTCCAAGTGATGATTCCGACAAAATCGATTACGGTGGTCTAACCCGAATAACCGATATGGTTTCTGATGTCGTGTTTGACTTGGCGACCCGCGAGACGCGTCCGCGATATGCCGAAACGGAGAAACGAGTCCAGATCCGCCGACAATTAACGGCGTTTATGGGAGTTTCTTTACAAGATCGAGCCGATCATGTGGTGATTTCAGGATTGACTTCGGGTGGTCCTGCCGAGCGAACTGGCTTGATGCCGGGCGATCGACTCGATCGCTTGGGTAAGAAGTCGGTACGAACGGCAGTGGACGTGTTGGATTTACTTCGCCATCGCTCGCCGGGTGATGCATTGAAAGTAACGCTGACGCGGAACGGCCAGCCGATGGAGTTCGAGATTCGCTTGGATGCTCGTCCCGGTGGATGACAAGCAAACACAACGTAAAAAACAGAGTAATTTTTTCGGGGTTCGTCAGAACTGTACAGATTAGTCTTTACGGCAATCGGTGTGGCTGGCACAATTCCGAGTGAGTCAGTACTGCGAGTGACAGTTCTGATAGTGTCGGCGTGAATGTCTCGGCGATGGCGATGGACGCCACGTGTACGAGTGTTTGCATTTGCGTCGAGTCAAGATCTGCGCACCCATAACGCAAGGAGAGCGGACGTGCGATTTAACTGTGTAGCGGCCATTCTAGTGGCCATCCTTACCATGACAGCCGTCGTCCCTAGTGTCGCTACGGCTCAGGAAGCATCCGCATCGAGCGGACACCGCGTCGCCGTGGTTGATGTAGCTTACATCTTCAAGAACCACCCTGGCATCAAAGCCCAAGTGGAACGAGTCGAAGGCGATTTGAAGAGCTATGATGCTCAGCTTCAAGGCAAGCGTGAAGAGCTAAAGCAAGCTGCCGAACGTCTCAAGACGTTCAAAGTAGGCACCCCGGATTACACCGCTCAAGAAGAACAAGTGGCATCGATGGAATCGAAGCTTCGCTTGGACATGGCACGTAAGCGTAAAGAGCTTGCCGATGCCGAAGCTCGTATCTACTTTGAAAACTATCAACGGATTGCATCGGGCGTCCAATTCTTGGCACAGCACTACAAGATCAACATGGTGCTTCGTTACAACAGCGAAGAGATGGATCTTGAACGAGGTGATTCGGTCATCCGTGGTGTGATGAAGAACATCGTCTATCATGACGAAGCACTCGACATGACCAAGGGTGTGATGCAGTACTTGGACAAAGCGATCCAAGAAGACGTTGCCAAACGTGGCGGTTCGGGAACGACTCGCTAAGTAAAACTCGATTGCGAGTTCCGCAATCCAATGACGTAAACCGACCTGTGGCATTTGAATTGAATCAAATGCCATGGATCGGGGACTCTCACTGCATTCGAATCACAGCGATCTCGGATGCCGTGAATACAGTAAACACACAAGGCTCTCGCAAGGATGTGAGAGTGGGCACGGCAGGGGAGGCCGAAGCGTGACACCATCACGCAACGAACATACAATCGCGGTTTCGTGCGAAGTCCGCGGTCGAGGCTACTGGAGCGGTCGCGACGTGCGTGTCGTGATGCACCCGGCACCGGTGGGTACTGGGATTCAATTGGTCCGCAGTGATTTGCCGTCCAAACCGATGTGCCAAGCGTCTGTCGAAAAACGCAATGATGCTAATCTTCGCACCATCTTGCACGATGGCGATGCCCGTTTCGAGATGATCGAACATTTGATGGCTGCCCTGGTGGGACTCGAGATCGACAATTGTTTGGTTGAAATTGACGCTGAGGAATTGCCAGGACTCGATGGCAGTGCTGCTGCGTTTGTAGCCGCTCTGCGAACCGCCGGACTAATCATTCAATCGCAGCCCAAGCGTCGTTTGACGCTGCGTGAACGAATCTATGTCGAATCGCCTGCTGGGTGGATCGAAGCAACTCCCGCAGAAGATGGCCATACTTCGTACGAGTATCGCTTGAGTTTCGATGGCCCTTCGCCGATCTTTGATCAAACCTTCACACTGCGAATGACACCGGAACGATTTATCCGCGATGTCGCTCCGGCTCGAACATTTGTCACGGAAGCTCAGGCTCAATCACTGCGGAAGCAGGGGGTCGCATCGCACGTCACCAATCAAGACTTGTTGGTGATCGGCGAACACGGTCCGATTGAAAACACACTACGGTTTCGCGACGAATGTGCACGGCACAAAGTGCTCGATCTGATTGGTGACTTGGCGCTTGCCAATGTCGAATTGGTCGGGAACTTTGTTTCCTATCGTGGCGGACACAACCTTAACGGCCGCATGGCTCAGCGACTTGCTGAGCTCGCAGCCTCGCAGATTCCCCTAACCCATATTTCACAATCGCATCGAAATGTTGCTTAGCCATAGCAGTGATTTCTCCGTGCGGATGTGGGATTACAACCGAGAGATGTTTGGAGCCGAAACATGAGTACCCAGATTGCTCAGACTGCGGTGGTTGATCCACGTGCTAAGTTAGGGACGAATGTACGCATTGGTCACTTCTGCGTGATCGGTCCGGATGTCAGCATCGGTGACGATACATTGCTCGAAGACCATGTGGTTCTTTCCGGCGTTACCTCGCTCGGCGAAGAGAACCATGTGTTCCCAGGCTGCGTGATCGGTGCGGACCCGCAAGACACAAGCTACAAAGGCACCCCGACGCAAGTACAGATCGGTGACGGCAACGTCTTCCGCGAGTACTGCACGGTCAACCGCGCTACGGAAAAAGAAGACGGTATCACCCGAGTCGGTCACAACAATTACTTTATGGCTCACACCCATATTGCCCACGACTGCAAAGTCGGTGACCGCAACGTGATGGCCAACAATGTGATGATCGGCGGACACGCGCACATCGGTAACGACATCACCATCGCTGGTGGCGTTGGCATCGTCCACTTTGCATCGGTCGGAAACATGAGCTTTATTAGCGCGATGGCGCGAGTGCTTCATGATGTTCCGCCCTACATCATCGTCGATGGCCAACCCGCCAAGCCTCGCGCGGTCAACACGATCGGGATGAAACGACATGGATTTCCCAAAGAAGACATTGAAATCCTGACCAAAGCTTACAAGTTACTTTATCGATCCTATGTGGGACTCGATGCCGCCAAGGAGCAATTGTTGTCCACCGGCCCCATTCGGCCTGTGCTTCGCGAATTGTTCAATTTCATGGATACAACGGTTGCCGGTCAAAAAGGCCGTGGTCGCGACCGAAGGAGAAAAGCAGCGTGAGTCGGTTACGAATCGCAGTCATCGGTGCAGGTCATCTAGGACGTATCCACGCCAAATTGTTGCAACAAGTCGACGGGGTCGAGCTGGTTGCAGTGACCGATCCATTTGCACAAGCTCGGGCAAAAGTAGAAGAACTGTTCTCAGTTCCCACGTTTGCCGATTATCGAGAGTGCATCCCTAAAATCGATGCAGCGGTGGTTGCGGCTCCGACCGATTTGCACGCGGAAATCGCCACTGACTTGCTCAAAGCAGGCAAGCACGCTTTCGTGGAAAAACCGTTGGCGGCGAATGGCCCCGATGCGCAGCGAATTGCGAATCTGGCGAGAAGCCGTAATCTGACGCTGCAGGTCGGGCACGTCGAACGATTTAACCCGGCGTTCGCTGCACTGGAAGACTTGGCGGTGGACGCGAAGTACGTCGAAGCCGTTCGCGCCTCGCGGTTCCCCGGTCGCTGCCTTGACGTCGGCGTGGTGATGGATTTGATGATCCATGATTTGGATCTTGTCCTGTCGCTGACCAATGCACCCGTGCGTTCGGTATCCGCCAGCGGAATGTCGGTGATCAGCAGCCACGAAGACATCGCCGAAACTCGAATTGAATTTGAATGCGGGTTGGTTGCCAATTTGAAAGCGTCGCGGCTAAGTCCAACACCGGCTCGACAGATGCAGATTTTTGGTGCCAACGGCTTTGCCGATATCGACTTTGGCAAACCATCGCTGACCTCGGTTTGTCCAAGTGCGTCGGTGGTGGACCGTACATTTGATCTCGATAGCGAAGTCGAGAACCCGCTTGTTTGTGCGGATCAAATCTTCACCGAATCGCTGAAGTGTGTGACCAAGGAATTGGAACCACGTAATGCGATCCTCGATGAACTTCACGACTTTGCAATCAGTATCCAAACCGGCATCTCGCCAGCCGTCAATGGAGACGCCGGTGCAAGAGCCGTGATCGTGGCCGACCAAATCCTCGACTCGATCAAGAAGCGTACCTGGTACCGCGATTCGAGCACCACCGAAGTCGGTCCGCACGCGATGGTGCGTCAACGCATCGAATCGGCCAGTCGTCGTGCCGGACAAAATCGACGCGCTGCATAGTACGCGAAGTGTCATCGCGTGTGTGTGTCGGTCGGGGATCTCGTTTGTGGCCCCCACTGGGGTGGTGAATGCTGCATTCCCTCCTTGTTGGTGGCACGCCGTCAGCGGTCATGCACCTTGGGGTTAAACAAGCGGTTTTTATAGCGGTGCGGCGCGAGCCGCCCGGTCCAGTTTGAACGCTTTGCTCGCCGCAATCAGACGGCTTACGCCGCAACCGCGACTCAGGTCGACGGCATCGGCTTTGTGATCCCTGGCGTTGCGGTTTTCCGAAACCATCTTCCAAAGCGTGTATCTGGCGGCACGGGGAAGGTCTTTCTGATGGCATTGTGCCCGCGTATTGAGAATGCTCCGCCGCCAAAACCGCCTTGCGGTCTGGTTTCGGATAGCAAAAAGCAATAAAACGTATGCGAGTGTGCAGCGGCACGTCGGGTATTCGCGTGCAACCAGCCGAGGGACCTGTTACACTAACTGACGTGCGATTGCGCCGGAGCACTTCAGAACCGAAAGCCCGCTAGATGATACACCTTCCTGAAATTTTGTCGTCGATAGAAAACCCTACAAGTTTTCTGCTCGAGTCAATTAGATCAGCGGTGCTTATTGATGATGTGACCGCACTCGTCTCGATTTTAGATGAGATTGATGACACGTCCGAAAGATCGTTGATTGAGAAGCTCAAGTTGGACTCCGAGTTTCGCAACCAAGTCTTTGCAGGAATTCAAACGGTCACGTTCAACAAGGCGGCGGTGGAGTTGTTTGAGGCGGAGTCGATCGAGGAGCTAAATCGACGTGCCTCGGAACTTGCACCCCCAGAGTCGCTTTCGTCGCTCGCAGGTTATTTGCAGGCGATTGATCGCCGGGATTCTAATTTCAGCGACGACGTCGCCTTCATGACGCTTAAGGGAAAGCGGATTTATGTCCGCGCCAATGTCAATGTCTTCAGTAATGGTGACAAGACGTTTGCGGTTAATTCCTTCACCAACATCACCGATTGGTACAACGACCGAAATACGCTCGCCGCGGTGCGTACGCGTTATGCACTGGCATTGAAGGGCAGCCAGTTTGGCGTATGGGATTTTGATATCCCCAATCAACAAGTGATCCGAGATACCGAATACCTGCGGATCCTAGGGTATCGCGAAGGCGAGATCGATCGGTCTGTGATGGGGGTTCGCGCCCTGATGCATCCCGAGGATCTAAGCCAGCTTGATGCGATGGGAGAATTCCCGGATACGTTTGATTACGAATTTCGGGTTCGACGTAAAACAGGCGAGTATCGTTGGCTTCGTCTCGAAGGATCCGTCTGTGAATGGAACGTCAATGGTGAAAAGATACGCGCCGTCGGTACGGTGCGTGACACGACCGTCGAGCGTCAGCAGTTGGAGTTGATGAATCTCGAAAAAGAGATTTTTAAGAACGCGTCCGAGGGAACGTCCATTGAATCCTTGCTTTTTCTAGTTGCGAGCAAGATCGATGTCGCTTTTCCTGCATTGAGGTGTTTGGTGTTGATGTTGGATGAGGCCAGGCAATCGATTCGGTTTGCGGCCGCGCCATCGCTACCTGAGGATGTCCGAAAGACGCTGCTGGGGTTTCCCATCATGAGTGAAGCGACCACGTGCCGCGCGGCGATGCAATCGGGGTCGTTTCGATTTATCCAAGACGTGATGTTGAGTCCGGATTTTTCTGCGACCGCAGCGTTTTGCGGCCCGATAGGGATCAAGACAATCGGGTCGATGCCGATCACCGACAGCACGAATACGACGCTGGGGACGATTTGTTTGGCGTCCAACGATGCGAACTGTGGTCCGCCCGAGGATCTCATCAGCCTCGAACGTGTGGCAAGGTCGCTAGCGCTGGTGATCGAACGCGAGAAACAAAAAGAACGTGCTCGAAAGCGAGAGCTACAACTTCAGAACCAACAAAAGTTTGAAAGTCTCGGGAAGTTGGCGAGTGGGATCGCGCACGATTTCAATAATCTGCTGACCGTGATCATGACCAACGCCGAATTATGCAACTTCAACTTGCCACCGGGAAGCGTTGCCAACGACAACCTGGACCAAGTGGTCCACGCGGCTGAGATGGCATCATCGCTTTGTAAACAAATGCTGACGTTTGCGGGGCAATCCCAATCGCAGACTCAGCATGTGGACCTCGCACAAGCCGCGACCAAAGTCGCCAGTCTGGTGGGGTCAGCGACCAAGAAGGGGATTCATATCGATCTGCATATCGCGCCGGGCACGCCGAATGTTTGGGGAGATGTCACCGCGCTGTCGCAAGTCCTGTTGAACTTATTGACCAACGCAGTCGAAGCGATCGGTGAATCGGGCGAGGTGCACATCGACGTTGCCACCAAACAAGTCTCGCAAGTGGAGATTGATGGCTTTATCTTTAGTGGAAAGATCCAGCCGGGAGAGCATGTCTACGTTACTGTGAAAGACAACGGAGGCGGGATCTCGCCCGAGACATTGCGTTATATTTTCGACCCCTTCTTCACCACCAAATCGACAGGGCAAGGGGTCGGGTTGGCAACGGTGCTCGGGATCGTTGAACAACACGGCGGCGCCATCGACTTGCAATCCGCTGAGGGATCGGGAACCGAATTCACGATCCTGTTTCCGGCGTTATCCGATTTGCAGCCTGCTGCCGAGAAATCGGTCTCCAATTGAACCGAGCGTGAACGTGCCGCGGTGCCGCCGTTTGCGACAGCGATGCCGCCGCAAACGGTGCTTCGATCCAGCTTACTCGAGGTAAGCCATTCGCCTTCTTACTCGATTGGCGTTTCTTTGTTGCCATCGCGAAGGAACGGCTTTCGTTCTTGTTCGCCCTGAGCTGGCTTGAATTCGCGAACCCAGATATTACGGAATCGTACGGGGTTGCCGTGGTCTTGCAGCGAGATCGGACCGACGGGTTCATGGGCTTTGTATTCCGGCGGACGGTTGTAAGGAGTGTCCCCTTTTAGCTCGAAGTGATTCAGGATCAAAACTCCGTTGTGAACCACGGTAACGTAAGCGGGTGAAACCAATTTTTTGTCATCGCCGAAACGGGGCGCGGTCCAGAAAATGTCGTAGGTGTTCCATTCGCCTGGCGGACGAGTCGCGTTGACCGCCGGTGGTGTTTGTTTGTAGATCGCTCCGGCTTGTCCATCAAAATAGGTTTCGTTGTCATACGAGTCCAAGACTTGAATTTCGTATCGCCCCATCATGAACACACCACTGTTGCCGCGACCTTGTCCGCTGCCTTTGGCAGGGGTCGGTGCCGACCACTCGATATGAAGCTGGCAGTCACCAAACTCTTGCTTCGTGGTGATCATCCCTTTGCCGGTGCTTGCGACACCATCCTTGACGTTCCATTTGTCGCCGTTTTTCCACTCGGACAAATCCGCGCCGTCAAACAAAATCACGGCATCCGAAGGGGCGTCCGCATTGGTTTCGCCCGGAGTCACCTTGGGCGGTTCCTGCCATTTGATCCCATTGAGGTACTCTTCGGCCGACAGTGAGGAAGCCGAAAAGGCGACGGACAATCCAAGGCCGCCCAGCAGGGCGAGACGAGTCAAAGGGAGAAAAACGCTACGTTTCATGTGGTTTCTCAATGATGGGGGGGAGGTTTATGGGGTGGTTTAGTAGGATTCGAGTGCCATCAACGCACGATTGGATCGGCTTTCGTATTCTCGAACAATCAGAGTTTACACAGCGTCAAAAGTGTTGACGAGCACGAAGCCCCCGATATAGTGAATTAGCGGTTCGCGATCCCTCACTACGAGAGATCCGGCCCACTCCCGCCCGCCCATTCCCTGGGCTACTCGTATCAGCCAGTAGCGTGCTGATACTGGATTGGCGTTATCAGACTCGCTGTTCTCTGAAATCCATACGCCTTCGTTGCTTCACAAGCTTGATGCGATTGGTACACGAGCGAAGTGGAAACGTCGTCGGTACTTTCAGAGATCTGCGTGCAAACGAACTCTGGAAGCACGAGTAATGCCATGGCCTTTCGAACAATCTTGTTCGCTATCGTTTCGCTGATCTGCGTCGATTTAGTAGCGAAAGAGTCCTCCGATCCCAATGTATCGCTGAGTTATGCTCGCGACATTGAGCCCATTTTTCGCAACAAGTGCTTTGGATGCCATCAGGGCGCGAAGCAGCTTGGCCAATATAAAATGACCGACTTCGCGTCGTTGCTCGCAGGCGGCGAGAGTGACGCCGCGGCGATTGTGCCCGGTAAACCAGACGAAAGTTATCTGGTCGATCAAATCACGCCAGTCGATGGGCATGCCGAGATGCCGAAATCTCCGGCCAAGCCACTGCACGCCAGCGAGATCGAAAAGATTCGGCAATGGATCTCTGACGGGGCAAAGGATGATTCGCCAAAGTCGACGGGGCCGACCTACACTCCAGACCATCCGCCCGTTTACGTCGGGCCACCCACATTGCCTTCGATCGATGTTTCCCCCGATGGAAAACAAATCGCCGTCGCGGGGTTTCATGAAATCATCCTGCTGAAAAGCGAGAACGGGGAAACCATTTCGCGTTTGATTGGAATGAGTCCACGAATCAATGCCGTCCGCTTTTCGCCCGACGGGAAACGGATCGCCGCAACCGGTGGAACTCCTGGGGTGCAAGGCGAATTGCAGATCTGGGACGTCGCATCGAATAAATTGACAATGTCGCTGCCGTTTACGCATGACACGCTTAGCGGCGCAAGCTGGTCTCCCGACGGAAGTAAACTTGCCTTTGGTGCGACCGACAATGTGATTCGCGCGATCGACACCGCATCGGGCCAGCAGGTGCTGTTTCAAGGGGCACATGACGATTGGGTTCGTGACACTGTCTTTACACCCGATGGGACTCATTTGATTTCGGTCGCTCGCGACATGTCGTGCAAATTGACCGAGGTTTCCACCGAACGATTTGTCGACAACATCACCTCGATTACTCCGGGGGCTCTTTCCGGAGGACTCAATAGCGTCGCGATCCATCCCGCGCGAAATGAAATTTTGGTTGGCGGTGCGGACGGTGTCGCCAAGGTTTATCGCGTGTTCCGCGAAACCGCACGCAAGATTGGCGACGATGCCAACTTGATCCGCAATCTGCCTGCGATGCCGGGCCGAATCTTCAGCGTCGCGATCAGCCCCGATGGCTCTCGCTTGGCCGCCGCGTCGACGCTCGATGGTCGCAGCGAGGTGCGAGTTTGGAAGTATGACTTTATCGGCACCCTGTCTGACGAAGTCAAAAAAATCATGGCTAAGCGAGGGCCCCAACGCTCGGCAAAAGAAAAAGAAATGCTGGCGGCCTATCAATCCAAGGAAACGACGGAGATCGCGAAATGGAGTAGCCACACCGCAGCCGTCTACGCGATTCGTTTCTCCAGCGATAACGGGTTGGTGATTGCCGGTAACGATGCGGTGCTGCGGCGAATCGATACCGAGGGAAAGCTTGTATCCGAGTTTCCGATTGTCGCGATCGAAAGCGAAATGAACACCCAGCACGGTGCCTTTGACGCCAAGGCGTGGATGCAAACGCAGGTCGCGTCCGCCGAATCGTTGACCGATGAACCGGACGTGGATGCGAAATCGGCTCGCGGATTGACGGTCTATCCCGAGACGATTCGACTGGATTCGCCTTATGCCTATAGCCAAATGGTGGTGATGGCGACGCTTGCGGATGACTCGGCCGTCGACGTGACCCGTCATTGCGAAGTCCACGTTCCCTCGCTGATCGCAATGAATCAACGTGGATTGATGAGACCAATTGCCGACGGCCATGGCGAGATGGTGGTTCGCTTTGGCAAGCTAACGAAAACGGTCTCTGTCGATGTCGCTTCCTACAGTGACGACGATGCCCCCGGCGCGGTCGACTACATTCACGACGTCAATCCCGTGCTCAGCCGGTTGGGGTGTAACCAAGGAACATGTCACGGGGCCCAAAAAGGAAAGAATGGATTTCGGCTGTCGCTTCGCGGTTATGATCCCGTATTTGATTTGCGAGCACTCAAGGACGACTTGGCCGCGCGACGTATCAACCCCGCCTCGCCGGACGATTCGTTGATGCTGAGAAAGCCGCTCGGCTTGACGCCGCATCAAGGTGGCGTGCTGATGGTCGACGGCGACCCCAATCATGCGATCCTGCGACGCTGGATCGCCGATGGAAGTCAGGTGGATTTACAGTCACCACGCGTCGCATCGATCGAAATTTTTCCAACCAACCCAACGGTCCAAGCGATCAAGTCGCGTCAACAAGTGCGAGTGGTTGCGACCTATCGCAACGGCACTTCGCGTGACGTAACCAGCGAAGCGTTTATCGAGAGTGGGAATTCCGAAGTTGCCACTGCCGATGCCAACGGCTTGCTGACGGCGATTCGTCGAGGCGAAGCTCCCATCCTGGCTCGTTTTGAAGGTGCCTACGCTGCGACGACGTTAACCGTGATGGGTGATCGATCGGGTTACGAAGATCCGGTGCTTCTCACCCACAACACGATTGATGAACTCGTCGCCCAAAAATGGCAGCGAGTCAAAGTGGTCCCCAGCCCACTGTGTGATGACGCCACGTTCCTGCGCCGCGTCTATCTTGATTTGACCGGATTGTTGCCCACCAGCGATCAAGTCAAATCGTTCCTGGCCGACACGACCGACTCGTGTGAGAAACGAGCCAAAGTCATTGATGAATTGATTGGCAGCGAAGCCTATATCGCTTACTGGACCAATAAATGGTGCGACCTGTTGCAAGTCAATCGGAAATTTCTTGGAGTCGAGGGGAGCACGAAGTTTCAAGAATGGATACGTGTTTGCGTTGCTGAAAATCGACCCTACGACCAATTTGTCCGCGAGCTGTTAACGGCCAGCGGATCGAACAACGAAAATCCTCCGGCGTCGTATTTCAAAGTGTTGCGAACGCCCGAAGACACGATGGAGAACACCACGCATTTGTTCTTAGGGATTCGCTTCAATTGCAACAAGTGCCACGACCATCCGTTTGAACGCTGGACTCAAGACCAATACTTTGAGATGTCCGCCTACTTTGCTCAGGTCGATCTGAAAAAGGATCCCGCCTCGGGGGATCGCAAGATAGGTGGTTCGGCGGTCGAAGGTGCTAAGCCGCTGTTTGAGATCGTGTCCGACAAAACAAACGGGGAAATTAAACATGGCAGAACGGGCGACACGGTCGCACCCGATTTTCCCTTCGCCGTCGAACATGAAACAAGCGACAGTGCTTCGCGTCGTGAGCAGCTTGCCCACTGGATGACCGATGCCGATAATCCCTACTTTGCCCGCAGTTATGTCAATCGCATGTGGGGCTATTTGCTTGGCGTCGGTTTGATCGAACCGATCGACGATATCCGTGCCGGCAACCCGCCGACCAATCCCGAACTGCTGAACTTCTTGACGGATCGTTTCGTCGAATCGGGGTTCGATACACGGGCGATGCATCGTTTGATTTGTAATAGTCGAACCTATCAATTGAGCATCGAGTCGAACCCGCTAAACGAAGACGACCATCTGAATTACTCGCATGCCATGCCGCGGCGATTGCCTGCCGAAGTGATTTACGATGCGGTGCATCAGGTTACCGGAGCGATCAGTTCGATCCCCGGGGTGGCCAAGGGAACGCGTGCCGCCGCGCTGCCTGATTCCGGGGTGAAGCTAGCCGATGGGTTTTTGCAGAATTTGGGCCGGCCGGCGCGCGAGAGCGCATGCGAATGTGAACGATCCTCGGATCTGCAGCTTGGACCGGTGATGGCACTGATCAGTGGCCCCACGGTCGGTTCCGCGATTTCGGATCCGAAAAACGAACTCGCCAAAATCGTCGCTATATGCCCGGAAGACGAAATGCTCGCCGAAGAGGTTTTCTTGCGAGCGATCGGACGTCGACCGACTGAACCCGAAGTCACGGCATTCAAGGGCATCATCGGCGAAGTCCAAGTCGATCATGACGCGCTGCAAAAACAGCTTGAGCAATCCGAAGCCGATTGGAAGATTCGACGAGCCGAATTAGAAGCCGTTCGCGAGAAAAAGCTTGCGGAAGTTGTCTCGCAGATTGCCGAGCGAACCGAGGCAATCAAGCCCGAACAAACGCGGCTCGAAGCAGAGCGTGCGAAACGAGTGGCTGCGGCGGAAAAAGCACTTAGCGAAGCACAAGCCAACTTGATCACGACCACCGAGAAACGGTTTGCCGATGCGTCCAACGTGGAATGGCATCCCTTGTCGGCGACCGAGTTGTCGGCATCGAACAAGGCGGTGTTGACGCCGCAAGCGGATCGTTCGATCCGAGCATCGGGCAATGCCGACAAAGGTATCTACACGATCAAGATGCCCACGACGCTGAAGCAGATTACGGGGTTTCGGTTGGAAACATTACCGGCTGCGGATCTGCCCGCCGGTGGCCCTGGGTTGCCCGACAACGGCAATTTTGTCGTCACCGAATTGGTGATCCAAGTACAAAACCATGGGAAAGATCAAAAGCCGGAAAAGGTCGAAATCGCCAAGGCACAAGCTGACTTTACTCAAGGCGGCTTTGACATCAGCACCACGTTTGATGGAAAGACGAATGACCAAGGCGGCTGGGCCGTTTCCCCGTCACTCGGCGTCGTGCACTGGGCTACGTTCCAATTGAAAACTTCGATCGCGAACCCTAGCGGTTGCACGTTAACGTTTGATCTGCATCAGTTCCACAACGCAGCAAATCACCGTTTGGGACTGTTTCGTATCTCGGCCACCACGGCCGAAGGCGACATCCCGCTCAGCCAAAGCGAGTCGATCGCCGCGGCGCTATCGACTCCGGCGGAGCAACGCAGCGAAGCGGCAACCAAGCTGATCGTCGACTACGGTGCGGCCACGGACAAAGGCATCGCTGATTTGCGTGCGGCATTGGCCGAAGCTCGGAAGCCTGTTCCACCGGACCCGACGCTGGTGCAGCTGGAGCAACGCAAAAAGAATCTTTCGGTTGCAACGGCGGATGATCCTGCTCTGGTCCAGCTTCGCAAAGACTTTGCCGAAAGCACGAAACAACTCGGCAACGTCCGTTTGACGGCAGCCGAAGATTTGGCGTGGGCGTTAATCAATAGCCCTGCGTTTCTGTTCAATCACTGAAATTACCAAGAGAGAGAACGAACGATGTTGTCATTCAAAGGTTTTAAAGCAAAGGATCTTTGCGATCCGCATCTCTCGGCTACACGTCGCACGTTTTTGCGAGTGGGTGGTTGTGGCATGCTCGGTTTGTCGTTGCCGTCGCTATTGAAAATGCAAAACGCTGCGGCCTCGGAGAAACATGTCGGCGGTCCAGGTTGGGGCAAGGCAAAAAGTATCATCCTGTTGTATTTGCAGGGCGGCCCGAGCCAATTGGATTTGTGGGATCCCAAAGAAAATCTGCCCGATAACGCTAAAAGCGTTTTCAAGCCGATCAGCACAAAAATCCCCGGGGTGAAGTTCACCGAGAACCTGCCGCAGCTCAGTCAGGTGAACGATCGCTTCACGATGATTCGGTCGATGTCGTACACTCCCAATGGTTTGTTCAACCACACCGCCGCGATCTACCAAATGATGACCGGCTATACGACCGACAAGGTCAGTCCGTCGGGGCAACTTGAACCGCCATCGCCCAAAGACTTTCCGAATTTTGGCAGCAACATCGTCAAGATGCGTCCGCTTGACGAACCGATGCTTCCGTTTGTCATGCTGCCACGTCCGCTACAAGAATCCAATGTCGTTGGCAAAGGTGGCACCGCGGGCTTCCTCGGCAAAGCGTTTGATCCGTATACGCTTTATCCCGATGGCGACGACATGGACATGGAAAAGATGAGTCGCATTAAGATCGATGATCTGCAGTTGCGACCCGAGGTGTTCAGCGTCCGTTTGCAGCGGCGTGCAAGGCTTCGTGATCTGTTGAACGCGCAAATGCCTCAAATCAACGAGGCGGTCGAGTCGTTTGAACTGGACCAATACTACGACCAAGCATTGTCGTTGATCGTTTCGGGGCGTGCACGCGATGCGTTTAATTTGTCCGCGGAATCCAACGAGATCCGCGACGCTTATGGACGCAACACGTTTGGTCAAAGCTGTTTACTTGCCCGGCGACTCGTAGAAGCCGGAACTCGCGTGGTCGAAGTCATTTGGCCCAAGGTTGCCAACAGCGACAATCATTCGTGGGATCATCACACCGGACTCAGCAAACGGATGAAAGATCAATCGGCCCCGATGCTCGACTCGGCATTGTCGACTCTGATCACGGACATGGACACCCGCGGATTGCTTGAAGATACCTTGGTGGTGGCGGTAGGTGAATTTGGCCGCAGTCCTCAGCGAGGCGTCAGCACCAGTGGAAACAACAACAGCGACGATGGCCGCGACCACTGGCCGTACTGCTACACCGCGGTGGTGGCCGGTGCGGGAACCAAACGTGGGTATATCCATGGCAAGAGCGACAAGACCGCTTCAGCGCCGCTGGAAAACCCGGTGCATCCTGCGGAACTGTTAGCGACGATTTACCACAGCTTCGGAATCGCGCCGGATACGATCGTCTACAACCACCTGAATCAACCTCGTGAATTAGTCAAAGCCGAGGCGATTTCCGCGTTGATGGCATGACGCGCGTGGGCTGCGGGTGAAGTTCGTGAGCGCTCTTCGCGTCAAAATATTGGCGGCAAATTGGCTGCCAAGAGCGAGCGAAGGGGAATGCCAAAAACTTTTGAGGCTTCTGGGCCTGACAAAGTTGGCGCTATGGTTCCTCAGCTCGCGTTGGAAACGTATATTTTTAGCTTCTTGGAAACGTTTCCCTTGTGCGCGAGCGCGAAAGCCCCCTTAAAGTCGATGAAGATTCACGAATATCAAGGCAAGCAACTGTTCCACAAAGCTGGTGTGCCGGTTTTAGAAGGACATATTGCGAAGTCCGCTGACGAAGCGGCTGCCGCATTTGAAAAACTCGGCGGTTCGATTGCTGTCGTCAAAGCCCAGATTCATGCGGGCGGACGCGGTAAGGGAACCATTATCGATAACCCTGAGCAACGCGGCGTGGTGCTCGTCAAAAGTGCAGACGAAGCTCGTGCGGCGGCCAACGGTTTACTCGGAAAAACGTTGGTCACGATCCAGACCGGCGAAGAAGG
>TARA_R110002073_G_scaffold65408_34_pt1 | contig 24622 bp, 17 predicted proteins | sample TARA_R110002073 | Tara Oceans TARA_R110002073 (sample SAMEA4397174) | marine metagenome | biome: Polar Biome; feature: [DCM] deep chlorophyll maximum layer (ENVO:01000326); material: water (ENVO:00002006), including particulate matter (ENVO:01000060) such as... | depth 40 m | reverse complement strand
CATCGGGTCCCCACTCAAACGCGGCGAGCCCGTGGTGCGAGTCGGCCGAATCAAATCCGATCAATTGACGTACTCGGGTGTCGGCTTTGTCGTCCCCGTCGGTGTCCGTCAACAACAATACATCAGGTTGTTGTGCGCAGTAAACGCCGCCTCGACCGATCTCGAATCCGGTGGGTTGGTGCAAGCCATCGGCGAACACCTTGCACTCATCAGCGGTACCGTCGGAATCGTGATCCTCGAAGATCAGCAGTTTATCATTCATCGGCGTTTTGGGCTTCCAGTGCGGATACGACGCCATCGTCGCGACCCAAAGTCGGCCTTTGTTGTCAAAGTTCAATGCAACCGGGTTGGCCAATTCAGGAAACTCTTCTTCCGAAGCAACCAATTGGATTTGGTACCCCTTGGGCAAGGTGAACAATTTCTGTTGCTCGGCAGCGTTGAGATAATCAAGCGAACCGAGCTTTCCTCGCTTGGCATTGGGGTCGTCAGGGCCGCCGACGTTTGTCTTGGGATTGATAAAGGCAAGGGTGTTCGAATCGTCCACCTGATCAGGAACCGATTCTCCTTTAGCAACCGCCCAAATACGAGCGTCGCGATTGGCCGTCATCTGGTCCAAAATTGCTCGTTCACGTTCCATCACGTCGGTGTTGTTGTACGTACCGTCGCTGCCCGCTTTTCCACGAGCCCCATAGATCGAATAACCATTGACCGCACGATAGCGATGAAACCAGTGGAAATTTTTGTCATCCACTTGTTCTTTCACAGCCGCATCGACGCTTGTTGGCCCTGCTTCGCCAAACAATCCTTGATCCAAAATCGGGGCAAGGGCCGCGTAGCCTTTTGCATTTAGATGGGCACCATTAAGCGTCAATCGCTCGTCGGACTTTTCAAACAACGCCTTGGTGGGCGAATAAAGGTCGACGAACCCCACCCCGGTTTCCTTGGCCACATTTGCCAGGGCTTCGGTGTAGAGAGCAAGATTTTTGTTTTGTTCTTCGCCCGAGGTGACGTTGGGATCTCCAACGTCTTCGAATGCGATCGGCGAAATCAGCACGATTCGTGGGGCGCCCTTGCCGTAATCTTTGCTTTGGGTCTCTTTGACCAGCCGCGTCATCTGCTCGGTAAACTTGCCGAGGCCTTTTTTACCGTCAAATGATTCGTTGAAGCCAAAGAAGTACAAGACCACCGACGCTTGGCTATGCGTTAGATGCTTATCAGGATCACCAAAGTTTTGCGAGCGAATTCGCTCGAACGGTTCATCGCCAGGAAAACACAGATTGCGAACCACAAGCTCGAGATCGGCGAAACGTTGATGCAGCAAACTCTCCCAATGGTTTTCGGTTTGCAAACGCTCGCCTAATGCGTTGCCCACCAAACAGATATGGTCGCCTTGTTTCAGTTCCACTTCGGCAGCATCGCATCGCGCCGGCGGCACCGTCAAACTCACGCCGAGAAGCATAAGTGCGAGGAGGAATGTCGTTTGTCGTTGCATCAGGTTTTCAATCTCCGAATTGTTTTCCAGACGGTCCGGTTCCATTTTCCGACGCCTCACAGAGAAGCATCACACCCACATGAGTGGTTCCGATCATACACGGAGAACTGGGCTGTGACAGTTCGCAAGAAGGCAAGTGAGAGAACACGAACGAGCAGGGGGAGGGGCGGTGACAGGGAGGGGAACGTTTCCGGGGGAGGGCAGGGCAGAGCAGGGTAGGGAGGGGCGAAGCAGCTTGTTTCGCTTCCAATCCGCTATTTCCTGCGGACTATCTTGCACCACGGAACTTGAAATATCTTGTATCATTCAGACTTCATTTATGAATTATCCGACATAAAAAGTCCGTTCCCACGAACACATTATGATACACGCGGAATCCGAACTGGGGGCGAACGGCAAAGAAAACAGCTTTAAAAGCGATTTTCTTAACCGAATGCATCCGTCGCATCAAATCCAGAAGCTGTTCGACTACGTGCCTGGCACCTCTTTTTTTATGAAAGACGAGCAGAGCCGCATGGTAAGCGTTAGCCAGTCGATCGTGGACCGTTTCGGCTGCGAACACGAAGACGAGGTGATCGGTCGCGATGATTACGACTTTTTCCCGGCTCATATCGCCGATAGCTTCGTCCGCGACGACCAGCAGGTGATTCGCACCGGCGAGCCGATGATCGATCGTGTCGAGATCTGGTACACCGAGCAAAGGTTGTTGGATTGGTTCGTCACCACCAAGCTGCCGGTGAACGACAAACAGGGGTCAGTCATCGGAATCATGGGAGTGATTCGTAGCTACGAGGGTCATCGCAAAACCGCGTTGCCATACAGTCAAATCAGCGGCGTGGTCGAACATATTCGCGAGAATCATCGTGGACGCATCACCGTAGTGGAACTTGCCCAACGGGCCAATCTGTCCACACGTCAATTACATCGAAAATTCATGGACGTGTTCGGTATGAGTGTGCAAGACTTTTTGATGAAGACTCGGATGCAAGCGGCATGCGACGAATTGATCCATGCAAACACGTCCATCATCGACATCGCCGATCAACTCGGATTCTGTGACCAAAGTGCGTTCACTCAACAATTCCGCAAACATATCGGTGTCACACCATCGCGATTTCGCCGCCAACATCGGTTGTCGTGATGGCAACGCAATTCATGTCATTGATCAGTACGCAGGGATCGGCGAGCGAACCACGACGATCCCCTCTCTCTCTCTTTTATTCGGAACCTTGAAACATGAAAATCGGTTGTCTCGCCTTCCTCGCCTGCCTGACCGCCACGTCCGTTTTTGCAGACGACACGACACGGTTGATGACTTACAACATTCGCTATATGAATCCCAATGATGGTCCCGACCATTGGGATCATCGCGTCGATGCGGTTGCCGAAACAATCAAAGGGGCTGATATCATCGGCTTGCAAGAAGCAACACGAAAACAAATCGATGATCTCGCGTCGCGTCTTCCCGAATTTCAGTGGTACGGGGTTGGACGTAGCGACGGCAAAGACGGCGGCGAGTTCTCGCCGGTGTTTTGGCGGCGCGACCAATTCGAAGTGACGCGAAAAGGAACATTTTGGCTTGGACCCGATCCGCAGGCCGTGGGCAAAAACGCATGGGGCGCAAATTTGCCCCGCATATGCTCGTGGGTCGAAATCAAATCCAAGGACAATGCGACTGCATTGCTGCTGATGAACACGCACTTTGACCACCAAAGTGCAACCGCGCGAGAAAACTCAGCTAACTTGTTACGCACAAAGGCGTCCGAGCTTCGCGGCGAGCTTCCCGTCGTCGTGATGGGCGACCTTAATGCGACTCCGCAATCAAAGCCGTTGCAAAATTTGCTCGCAGAAAACGGCGAAGGAGTGAGGTTCTTTGATGCGATCGAACTCAGTGATTCCGAACCGACAGGCCCCAGCGGAACGTTTAATGGTTTCAAGGCCATACGTGCAAACGGCAAGATCGATTTCATTCTGTTGAGCGATCCAAAATCGTCCGTCGTGAGTCACCAAACGCTCGACCCGAAAACCGCTGCGGGCCGTTTCGCCAGCGACCATCAACCTATCAAAATTGAACTTCGATCCTCAGCCGATTCGCCTCAATAATGAAGTCCCTCAGGGGTGAGTGAAGTCTAGCCGGAGCTGCTCGTCAGCTGGCAGCCTGGTTGCGGGTTCGGTCTCGGGCGGCAGTAACGCGATTATTGACATGCGAGTGTCGATTCGAAATACCGGGTCGAGCGAGGTAGGGATACATGTGCAGGCGATCAAACGCATCGGCGGTAAGTCGATGTACAAACGATTGCGGCGACAAATATTCGTCGTAATAGGCGATCGCACCCTGACGCATTTGCTGAATACTCGATTCCGGCATCGCCCGAATCTCCGTCATCAATTGACGAAACTGCTGCTCACCGCGATACACCAAACAATTCACGCCATGCTCGAGAGCGGGCTGAAACCGCTCGTTGTATTCGAGGATGGGGATCGTTCCGATCGCCAATGATTCAATACAGTTATGACTGTGCGGGTAAGTCTGGCCCGGTGCCGCAAGAAAGAACTTTGCTCGGCTTACCACGGGTAACCATCGCGATGGTGCAACGCGATACCGTGCCGAATCCAAGATAACAAGGCTATTGGAATCCGTGTCCATCAGCTTGTTCAGTGCATCTTCGGAGTCGGGAAGCTGCAGATTGTCCTGAAAGCATTCTTCGGCGAGTTGGACCAAACGGGGCCGAGGTGTCGATTTAAAGTGTGTGTATTGCTCGCTCGGATGATAGGCGTCAGACCGGCGGTCACCGCCAAAGAAGACGAGCCAGCGTCGTTGGGTATCGCGATAGGTTTGAAAATTCAAGTCTTCACGTGCATCCATGTGGTCGGGATGGATCGTGTAGGGTACCGGCAAATCGCGGTCGCTGAGCTGGCGTTGGGTATCACTCGTTAAACGCAATGTGCGATTGGCTACCGGACACACCCGACGTCGATCGGTGATGCAAAGGTCAAACTTTGCGGGCGTTCCCTCCATGCCATACTCATAGACGTGCTCCAAAGCCCGCCACTTATAGACTTTATTGGCATTCTGAAAAAAGCAAACTCGAGGAGTCAACCATACTCGATAGCCTCCGCGAGTCAGCAGATTGACCAACGCGTGAATCCGACGGCCTTGTTCACCGTCGAAAATGATCTTGCTGATGTCGAGCAGAACGGTGTGCCCGTAGGACTCGTTAGCTCGCTCAAGTCGACGCCATTGGCGTTGACGCTTTATCGAACCTGCAAACAGAAAGTAACCACGCAATTGGCGAGCTTCCTGCTCGACAGCCCTCGCGAACCACCTCACCCGTTTCATATGTCTTTCCATCGTTGCAAGCAAAGGTTTTTCGCCGAGGTTGCGAAAAAACGGGGACAGGTGTCAAGATGAATCACGAAATAGACGCGTCAAATTTGCTCACTCTGTTCGCATGTCCATGCCATTTTTGTATGGCCTAGCTAGACATCGTCACCGCACAGGCAATCACAACCCGAAGCATCCGCGAGGGACCGATTTAGATGGAGTCCCTCGCCAACGCTTGGGGTTAAGCATTTTCGCTGTCGACCTAAGAAATAATGTCGCGGCGGTTTTGCACGTAGTCCCAAACGACGAAGCGATCGAGGTCTCGGCCGCTGGTGAAAAACACGCGGCCCTTGGTGCTTTCAGCAAGCCGGTAAGCAAAGCGAATATCCTCTTCGCTCTGTGACCAACTCGGGACCAGAAAGATATTGATCGTGATCCCTTCCTTCTGACACAGCCGTGCTTCGCGCATCGTCGCCTGTTCGGTCATCGGATCCGGTGGATACAACATGTACAACCACTCGTCTTCGAAATGCGCGGTCGGCAGCCCGTCGGTAATCAACACGATTTGCCGATTCGGGGTATCGCTGTTGACAAGATTTTGACGCGCCAACTTGAGTGAGTGCTGGATATTCGTAAAGTGGGGATGAACCTGCTGTTCACTAATGTCTTTGTCACTCATGTCCGCTTTGAGCCGCACCCAGGGGTCATGGATCGTGACGTTCTTTGGCATCAGTTCGATGATCTCACCGGGCGAGACCAACTTGGCAAACGTGTACATTTCGATAAACCGCAGAAAGTCTCCCGGATACTCTGACTGGATCAATCCTTGCATCGCTAGCGCCATGCGTTTGACGTTGATGTATTGACCGTCGTACCGCATTGACCCGCTCATATCCATGATCACACAAGTCGCACATTTCGGGTGATTGCGTGTTTTGTGGACAACGATATCGTCGCTATGCAGTCGCAGTGGCCGCTCATCCCCATGCCGCAACAACGCATTGATGATAGTTTGCGGCAAGTCCATATTCGCCACGCTGTCGCCAAATTCGTAGGGCTTGGTTTGCTGCAACTCGACAGCCCCTTCGCCCACGACGTCGCCATGGTGACGTCCTGATCGCGAGGGTGCCAGTTGGCTAAAGATTCGCTCCAACAACCGACCTTGAAAAATCTTGTAGGCTTTCGGCGTCAATCGAAACCCGCCTTTGTTGTTGGGATCTTTTTCCAATCCTTGGCGTTCGGCCTGTTCGCGAGCGAGGTTCTCTAATTGCTGCCGCATCTCTTCGAGCTGCTGCATATCGCCGGGCTGAGTGAACTCGCTTAACATCTCCATATCGATGATGGCGATCTGAGCTGTTTTCTCAGCTTCCTCGAGCTGCTTCAATAGCTCGTCGATCTTTTCGAGCTCCTCTTTGACCTCGAGTGCCTTGGTGACCGACATCGACTCGATGCCGGTGAAGTGATACTTCGAGGCAAGCTCTTCGATGTTGTGTTTGTCACTCATCCGCTGAGTGACCTTTAGCAAGGACCGCGCCGTGTCATTGTTATCATCACCCGCCTGGTACCACAGCGATTCCAGCAAGTACGGTTGCTCTTGGACCACAGCGCGGCGAAAAAACTTGTCGAGCTCCTTAGGCAAACGAACCTCCTTGGTCGATTGCTGGAACGCACGACGCGCCTTTTTCTGGACCGAATCACATTCGTACGTCTCTAGGATTTTGCGTTTACGCTCTTCGAGAATCGCCCGCAACACGTCCAAGCTCGGTCCCAAACCCGCCATTTGACTTGGATCTAAACGAATCGCTCGCGCAAGTTCCTCTTCGGTCAATTCGTGATAGTTGCCGTACATCAACGCTTGCTCAAACGCCGAAGAGACAAGATCCGGTGGCGGTTGGGTCGGCGATGGGAACTTGGTCGGGTCGTATTTTTGATAGGCGTGAATCACACCCCCGAGTCGACGGTCCATTCGGATTTCCTGCGGATGAAATGATTGTGGGACAGGCTTCAAGCCGGTCATTTCGGCGGTCGTTTCAGCGAACACAGGCGAGCAGCCTATGCTACAAGGTTGCTTAGAACTCGTACTGGATCTTTCCGAATCGCTGCGAGCGACTGATTCGTTCCATGCTGTACAGTCCTGCCAACACAAACTCGACACAACTGGCGCGGACCGCATCGTTCTCACTCGCATTGAGTTCAAACGCTTTATTCCAGGCTGGCGGCACTTGGCGAAGTCGCTCGGCATAATGGCTGCTTGGCAGCATGTCACCGACTTCGACGCGAACGCCGCCGCGAAAGATCTCGGCGATGTCCGACAATCCGTGCTCTTCGACGTACTCTTTGAATACAACTTCAATCGCTTGGGCGACCACGGCATCCAACACTTGCCGCTCACTCATCTGATGAGTCCCCATCAAATCAAGTTCTAACTTACCGAGCGAACTGGAATAGATATGCCCTAGGTCACTGATTCGTGGCACCGCGGGCTTCTCACCGTGCAACACACCTCGTTGGCGTGCCGAGGCAATCAACGTGCGAAAGTTGGCCAACGAAAATCTCGCGGATACACCCGAAGCTTGATCGATGTACTTGCTGCGACGCGCTTGGTTCGTGATCTCTTCGACGATTTGGTACATAAAGTAGGGCACTTGGACGGGGTAGTTCCCGTCGAGATCGTCCCCGACTTCCTGCTGCAAGATCTCGATCCCCTGGTCACGTTCACTGGGGTAATGCGTTTGAACGATCGAGCCGATTCGATCTTTGAGCTGCGGGATGACTTTGCCGCTGCGATTATAAGTCGACGGATTGGCTGAAAACAAAATCACCAAATCAATGTCGAATTGAATGGGATAACCGCGAATCTGCACGTCGCGTTCTTCGAGGATATTGAACAGTCCGACTTGGACCAGATCGTCCAGTTCGGGCAGTTCGTTCATAGCAAAAATGCCACGATGCATGCGAGGAATCAAGCCAAACGAAAGAGCCTCTTCGGTACTCATACTGACACCGCCCGTCAGCTTGGCGGGATCGATTTCGCCAATGATGTCGGCAAACTTTGTTCCTGGACTCAGCCGTTCAGCATAGCGTTCGCTACGATGCCACCACGCGATGCGGATCTGGTCGGCCGGGGTATCTCGACACAGACGTTTGCCGGCGGCTGAAATCGGTTTCTCGGGATCCTCGTGCACTGGCAAATCGGGATGATCGATGTACGGCACCCATTCATCAAGAAAGCGGGTCAACATCCGCATGATTCGACTTTTGGCTTGCCCCTTTTCGCCCAGAAACAACATGTCGTGCCCGGCGAGCAGCGCTAAATTGATTTCGGGGATCACGGTGTCTTCGTATCCCACGATCCCCGGAAACAATGGCTCGCCGCTTTCCAGCATGCGAACAAAGTTGTCCTGCATCTCTTGCTTGACGCTTTTCGAGACCCAGGCGGATTCGCGCAATTCGCTTAATGTCGACGCACGGGGGGATTCACTCACAACGTTCATAAACACTCAGTCCAAGGTTTTGTGGCGTACAATCTCTGTGCAGACATTGTACGAGCTTGGCGAGCGTTATTGCATGACTTTTGAATGAGTTAGATTCAGTTCGCCCCGAGTCAGCACATCTTGGACCCGAAAATACTCGTTCGCTAGCGGGGTTACCCGGACATGCCATTGGAGCTGATGACTTCCCGAGTCGAGCCAAAGATCGATGTATTCCGAGTCGGCATCGAGCGAAACGATCTCGCCATCAACACGGACTTCACCATACCGATGACGCCCCGCAGAAGAAGAAATCAAACGAACTTCCATCGGAGTAGACAATTGCAATTGCCCGGAAAACTCGATTTCAACGAGTTGCTCTTGCAAACTATAAATTGCCGCATATTGCGTCAACGCTGAGGGTGTCAACAATCCCCCAGGCATATAGACGACGCGAAAATGAGTCGGACGCCCGTCAATCTTGACTCGCCCAATCATGCCGGTCGAGCTATCCACCAAGGCAGGTGCAGGAACCATGTTACGCGACTCCGGTGTCGCGACCGGTTTTACATTGTCCCACTCGCCGAGTTTGACAATGTAAAATGGCAACTCCAATTCCAAGCTGCGGATCTCGCGTTGCAGTTCAAGCTTTTGCAAGCCATCGGCATCCGCTTCGATCCGCCGCTTGATCGCGATCACATGCGAACGAATTGAATCCGCCGAACGACCATCGGTTCGATCGGCGGCAATCTTCCAGCGATCCGCCAGAGCATTCCACTCGGTAATCGAGGATGCCTTTGTCAAAGCAAGCTCTTGTTTGACCAAACTTGCGATCCTTGCATCGCTGACTTTGGCTAACCAGGGCAACCCCTGATCCCAATTGCGAAGCATCAAGCAGTAGTAACGTCCCGCGACCCCCAGATCCAAATCGGATGCAAAGGGAATCGCGTCAGGGCGCACGACCGTGGCTGACATTTTGGTGGACAACTCGATCGCTTGCGACAACCGCCGCGCGTCGATCGAAAGCTGCTCGTCACCAACGGCGTTGGCCAAACCCGCGGCGCCGCGGGCAACAAGGTGACTCTGTTCCAGCGACTCACTCGTCAACAAACGCTCCGCCAACACAAATCCGTTACGAGCCAAAAAACGCTTGGTATCATCGAGATCCGCGATCGCTAGCGATGCCAAATAGGTTTGCACCAACGTTGGATCGCTGTCCAATTCAAAGGTATTCGTTAATTCGTGAACAAGAGCTTCTACTTTGGCCGCATCCTGAACCAACCAAGCGTGTTCGGCAACCGTCCGCTGAATCACGTAGGCCTCGTCGCTGCTAGACGCGTCGAGCAAGGCATCTTGCAATTGCCCAATCAACTCAACGACCGCCTCGGGTAGCATCCGCGTCCCTAGCACAGGAAAACGCGATTTTAGTTTTTCGCGTGCCGCCGCTTGTAGTTCAGACGAGGGAACGGCGGTGCGTTTCGTCTGGCCCTCCTTCGCGTGGTCCAATCCGTTGACGGAGTCGGTAAACCCATCGATTTGGCTCAGCATGTCGAGCGAATCGGGAAATGGAAAATCATCCCCTTCGGATGTCACGATCGCGAACGGATCGGGAAGAAACTCTGGTTCGGAAGCAGCGTCAAGCGAGCCTGCCATGGTCGCCGACGCAGACGCCTTACTGGGGGAAACCTCGCTTGGTGCCGGTGAGGGCAGCGACGAAAGCGCCGCCAAAGACGCATCGATGGCCAAATCCAAAGGATCAATTTCCGGCGCCGATTTGCTAGCCGTGTTGGAAGTCAACGGAGCGACTGCAGACTGAGGTGCGGCCGTTGCGACGGGCGACATGGGACCGTCCGTGGTGACTACGGATTCCTCAGGCACAAGCTTCGCTGACGCTGCGACCGTCGTTTCAGGTGCAGTGGCCAGTTCCGGCGTCATCGTACTTCCCGCGTTCGCGGTCACAGTACCGGGACCATCGCTCGGATTCTCGGCAACCGCAGCGACGACAACCTCTGACTCAGTCGGCCGCAACGTCTCGGCAACAGACGTCTCGGCGGGTGTATCGGCAGTCGCAAGTGTGTCGATGTCCGCGAACTCACCATTCCAAGCTTGATACGCTTCGGGACCCAAATATTCTTCGGGGCCTAAATCAATCTTGGACACGCCGAACAGCGTGGCAACGAGCAAGCCGAACAACGAAAGCAACATCCAGGGATGCTGGATTGAATTCCGCACGTTGGCGAGCCGTCGTCGTCGGACGCCCGCTTCGATCAAATCTTGCGAATCGAGACTTTGCGTCCAATTGGCGATCGAAGCTCGCGTCTGGACCATAAACGGAGTTTGACTTGAACTCGAAAGATCGAAATCGAAGGGATCGTCATCCGATGCCCCTTCGTTGTCATTGGGATTCTCGCTGGCTTGGGCAACACCGATGCGAAAGTTTTTCTGTCCCAACCACGGAGTCCCCTCGGGTTGCAAACGTCCAACCAGGATACGCTGAACAAAGTCGCGACGGTTTCGAGGATCAAGCACCCGGTACGCCGAGGTCACCAACAGCGACAATTCACGCTCGCGTTGAGGCGAGGGTGCCACGAGTTGCTGGTCGGCAAGCGACTTACCCACCCGCGCGATCGCCTGGCGAATGACCGGCAAGCGGCATTCGTTAAGACGTACGCCGAGACGCCGAAATTCTTCGACACTCAGCTCGCTCGTTTCGATGTTAGTGCGTTGCATCAACTCTCAAAAAACCTTCACTCAAACCGATCGACTTTGTTTTCGATTCTGAACTATTTGGCCCTCAGGCCGAATTGTTATCACACGGATCTGAACTGACACATCCGTGCCACGTGGGGTTCACACAGTAATGTCGTTTCTGGCAGCGGATCCGCTGCGTCGCATCTTCTGCGGTGCATCTACCGATTATTCGGAAAATCAAACGTCGCAAAGGTGAAACGCTTTTTCCAAGGAATCGATCGGATCGTCGGCCGTGGGAATAAATTCTTGGGCGAGATAGCCCTGGTATCCCGTTTGGACGATCGCTCGAATAACCCCTGGGTAATTGATTTCTTGGTTCTCGTCTAGTTCGCCCCGCCCTGGATTTCCGGCTGTGTGATAATGCCCCACAATCGGATGATACTGGCGAATATTCCGGATCAGATCCCCGTTCATGATCTGCACGTGATAGATATCAAATAGCAGTTTGAACTTGGGCGAATCCATCGCGTGAACCAAATCGGCACAAAGGTGCAAATCATCGCCCCAATATCCGGGGTGCCCCTTCATGGGGTGTGAATCATCTCGGCTGTTGAGATGTTCCAGCACGATGCCGACGTTCTTTTCTTCGGCATAAGGTAGTACACGTTTCCAACAATCCAAACAGTTGCGACGTGCTGACGCATCATTGATTCCTTTCTTTGCCATTCCGGTAAAGGTAATGACGTTCGGCGCCCCATACTGCACAGCGAGATCAATTCCCTGACGCAGCTTTCTTTCAACCTCGGCATGATTTTCGGGATCGAGGGGCCCGTTGGCGAATCCATGACTGCCGGTCAAAGCGATTTTCAGCCCAAGCTTCGTGACCGCATCGTAGCTGGAGGCCGGAATACCCTCGATCGCTTCGAAGCCTATCCGTTTGCAGTGCTTTGCCAAGGTCAGCGTATCGATGCCACTGAAGCACCATCCCATGACCGATTGATGAACACGCCGTGTTTTCCCGCTGGCTGCCTCCGCCGCGGTACCGGAATTTGTCGCGTCCGTTTCCTCGGTTTGGGCGTGACACGTGGTTCCGGAAGCCATCGAGAGCGCCGTGCCTGCAAGCAAAGCCTGGGTTGTTAAAAAATCGCGTCGTTTCACCGTGCACGCTCCTGAGCAGCAAAAGGGTTGTTGGGGATACGGCCATTGTAGACGAACCCCACCCCCGGAAATGCCCAATTTGGATGGGTTGGGGGCGACGAAAGTTCGCCCTTTTCGCGAAAAACCCTAATCACCGCCTTGCGTGCGACGCGGCCCCCTTAGCCATTTGGCAGCAAAACACCAACGAACGGGGCGTTTTTAGAAACGGGCGTTATTGTTTTTAGAAACGGGCGTTACTGAGGAACGGCCCTCTTTGAGTGACAGCAAATCAAGGGACGGGAAAATCAAGGGACGGGGACGCCTGCCCAGAAGGGACGCTTTCGATCGGCCCGGCGGCGGGCATCTTCGAGCAACGTTGCGAGCGAACCGTCAAACTCAAACATCACTCGCCGCGAGCGATAACGAATCGTGACCGGTTTGCTGAGATCGACGTTCCGCATCGGACGCAGCCAAACCATAAACTGCTCGGTCGGGCCTTGGTTGATGCGGATCTGATTGTCGCTGCCAATCGACGCCGAGACCGATGCAGCACGAAGTCGCTCGGATTGCTCCCACAACAACGGATCGACAGCCACATCGGGCTTGAGGGCGCCAAGTTCTAACCACCAAAAGAAATTGTCGCCGTCGCGCATTGTGACCGCATCGATGTCCTCGGGGGCCTCTTTGCGGACGTGCGATGGCAAACGCATCCACTCGAACAAGCGATGAATCTCTTCATAGAAAAACTCGCGTCCTCGGCCGCGATACATCACCACCATCGCGTCACTTTTGAATTTGACGTAGTCATCCATGATCGGTCCGTTGCGAACCAGCGGCGTCGGCGCTCCGTCGCGTTCTCCCATCACCAAGTACATTGGCACATAGGGGGCATTGGGATGGTAATGCGTAATCGTTTTCGCCGGTTCGCCACTGATCGAAATCATGCCGGCCCACAAATCAGGATGCGAATAGGCGATGTCCCATGCCGCCGCGCCGCCTTCGCCATGCCCGGCAATAAAGATGCGGTCGGCATCGATCGAGCTGCGACGCATTGCATCGCGAAGCGAAACGAGGATGCGTTCATGTTCTCGCGAACTGTATTCGTAATCTCGCTGTGAATCGCGAGTCCACAGCGGCGCCACGACAATAAATCCGTAGCGGGACGCATGCCCCAAACGAGCCTGCATCTCTTCGTTGTAGACACCACTCCACCAATCAATCTCGGACACCGGAGTTCCACGCACTGGGTGCAACGCAAGCACACAGGGATACTCGCGAAGCGGATTGTAGTTCGGTGGCAACTGTACGACGTAACGAGGCCGCGGCGGCTGATCCAATTGCTCGGTTTCGTCGCCGACCAAGTACATCCCGGGAATCGTCTCGTGCTGTGCCCCTTCGGGCCAATCGAGCGTAGGAGTCAGCAGAGGCAACATACGGTCAACGTACTCTGCCTCGGCCCCTTCGAGGTTTTGTAATTCAGCCAAAATCGCTTGACGACGCCCGGCATCGGAAGTCCCTAGATACTCCGCCACCAGATCACGTACTTTCACCAGCGAAATCGTGACGGTTAAGTTTTGTTCGCCCGAACCGCTACCGAGCAACCAACCGGCGATCGCCAGAGCAACGCGATTTTCGAGCGGCACCGCCTCGGATTGCCCCAAGCGGATGTAATCGCTTAAGCGGATCATCGTTGCCGACGAAAGCCCTGCTTTGATTTCATTAAAAATGGGCTGTAGCGATTCAGCCTGCTCGAGTTGCTGAATCTGACTGTCGAGCTGTTTGATCAGCGACTTCGCTTGACTTTGGGATGCCCGAATCTTTTGCGTCGCGTCCTGGACTTGCAATCGAGTCACACGCCCAAGTTGATCGGTGGGAAATTGTTCGAGGATCTGCAGTGCCAACTCCTCTTGGCCTGAATCCGCTCGTAACATCGCCTCTTCGAGCAACTGATTCGCTTGCCGCTCGGTCAAGACGATAATTTGTCGCTGCATTTTTGCCGCTTCGGGAAACGTCTCGATTGCTTCTCGCAGCACCTCGATCGCATCTCCGTTGCGACCGGCTTCCATAAAGAAGCGAACGGCCTCGAGCCGTTTGTCGAGATTGTCCCAGTCCATTCGCCGGCGGAAGATCGACTTCAGCGTCTCCGACTTCAGCGAGCTGGTCGCCACTCGCATATCCCACACATAGGATTTTTCGCCTTTGAGCCCCTCGACTCTGGCATAGCGGCCATTGATCTCGGTGATCCCTTGGACCAAACGCATCGGGCTGCCATCGACGCCGCGAACGGTCATCACGCGGCGGCCGAATTCGTTGAACGGCGAGACGCCGAGAATGCTGCCAATCGCCGAAATTTCCTTGCCACCGAGCGGCGTGGGCTGCCAAAACTCGATCGATTTTTCGATATCGCGGACAGCCACGGGCGGCGCAGCGGACATCCCGTTGCCATGGAAATAAATCCGAGTCAAACCGTCATCGATGACCCAAATCGGTCTTAGTTTGATTTCGCCGGCCGCGGCAGCGGAAAACGCGTTGGCATTGAGCGAGGCGATCTCGGCCTTGGTTCCCCGCAACGTCATTCCGTTGCGGAGCTGGAACAATTCCTCGGCAAACCCACGTGGCGACATTCCCATGGACATCGCAACGACACCCACCAGAACCGCGAAGCCGACTTTCCGACGTAACCCAATGCTCAAACGACCCAAGTCCCAAATTTTTGATCCATCACAAGTCCCCGCCAAAGCATTCGACTTTCCACCGACCTCGGCGGCCAATCGAGACCTCTATTTTAGTTAAGACGGCTGATCTTTTCCCGCGGTCGTCAAAATCGTCACCGCCCGCAACAACGAACGCCCAATCGGCGCCACGCCATCGCGAAACGACTCGACCGTCGGCATCGTCTGTCCCAACCAATCTCGTTGCTGAACATCATGGAACCAAGCGACGGGATTGGTCCGCATTCCATAGGCCGGGTTCTCAGCCCCCAGCATCGACAAGCCGGTTTTCGGCATCCTGTCTTCGAGCGACGAAGACGGGTTTTCCAGAGACGGGGACGACTCGGGCACAAGCAATGCGATCGACGACTCAGCCGACGGGGACAAAGTAGGCGTCGGAGGCATTCGAAACGCGACCAGAATGACCGCGGCAGCAGCGAGCACCACGGCCGCCATCACGTGGCGAGGTATAAAGCGAGCACGCGAATCGCCGAGACAGGATCCCGAGTCCGCTTGGGCAAGCGAGATCTCTGCGAGCGGTTCGCCGCCGGGCAATACCGTGGCGATTTGTTGCCAAGCGACCAGACGTTCGCGACAGCAGTCACACTGCGAGGCATGCGTCTGCAGCAGGTCGTTACCATCGAGCGATTGCCGCCGGTCGATCTGGTGCTGAAGCGTCGCCATAAATTCTTGGCAGGTCATCGTTTCACCTCGGTGGCAACGACATTCTTGGCAGCAACCACGACTTCGCGTTTAAGCAATTCGTCCATGATGGCCACCCGAGCCCGATGCACCCATGTTTTGGCGGTGCCCAGCGGACACCCCAAATGGCTTGCGACCTCGGCGTAGTTCATCGATTGTTCGTGAAACAATTCAAACGCGCGGCGATGATTTTCGGGCTGAGAGGCGAGGGCCAAACGGACTTCCTCGCGCAGCGAATCGGCGGCGATTTTTTCTTGTACTCGATCGGACGCCGGTTCGACCGGAACCCCGGTGACCACTTCGTGTCGATGCCGCGACAACACGGTCCGGCAACGATTCCCAGCAATCGTGACAAGCCAAGGTTCGATCGGCCGTGTGGAATCCCAACGTGACAAATATCTCGCTAATCGAGAGAAAGTCTCTTGGGTCATGTCCTCGGCGTCTTGGCGATGACGCATGAACCGCATACAGACGCCAAAGACAAGCGAATGGTAGCGTCCGACGAGCTTCTCGAACGCTGCAGGATCGTTCTGACGGTGACGTTCGATTAGAAACGCAGTCGATTCTTCCATGCCATTTTCCTAGCGACCGCTAAAGAATCGCTTGAGTGCATCGTCGGCAGCGTCACGTGAATTCTCTTTCATGTTCTTCTTCATTCCCTCAGGCAGCTTCATTGGCTTTTGCTTTTCAGGAATCTTGCGTTTACGCATTGCCGAGTCCTCTTCGTTAACCGAAAGCTCGGTACTATCGGAATCGGTCCCGCTCTTCACTTCCGAAGGATGATCAAGCCGCAATTGACGGGTTTCAGGATCCGAGATCTTACGGACGCGATCGATCTGGTCCGCTTCGTCCAACCATGAATTGACATCCACCTCTTCGAACTTGCTGTCGCCAGATCCAGCTTGAACCACCCGCGCCGCAGCGTCTTCGACGTTCGCGACTTGCGGTTTCTTGGCAGCCTGCAATCCATGCTCGATCAAGACTTCGAATTCCAATTTGCCGATCGTTAGCTTGTCGCCTGGCTTGAGCACTTTGGCCATATCGGTAGGCAACCGTTTGCCGTTGACCAAGGTACCGTTGCGACTCTTCAAGTCCTGGACAAGAACGCGGCCATCTTTCAAGACAATAATGCAATGCTTGCGACTGACCGATTCGCTCTTGGGACGCAGCGAACACGAGTCGCTTCGTCCAATCAGAAATTTCTCGCTGGCAACGGCAATCTCCTTGCCGGCGTGACTTCCCGTCAGAACTTTCAACATAACTTTCATGAAGCACCTCTCAATGGATGGCTGATGCCCGCGACGCGAGAACGATCACCCCAATCTCATTCGGCCAAAAAATCTCTTGGACGCTCAATGGCCAAGAATCATTTTCGCTCCGCCTTCAACAACTGGGTTGCGAAATGAGTCCCAATCGTTTTTCCAATCTTCCTCTCTGCATACTCACCGGACCATTCGTGCAGTGATGCGCGACGAAGGGTTCGAAGAGGCAAATGACAAGCCTATTCCCCCGGATGCCCCGGGAAGCGTCATCCTAACTGGCGCCCCCTTTTTTCCATCCCCCAGTCTTTCGCAGCAACTCACCCCCCGATTGAAGATTAGTCAAAGGTGAACTATTGCTACGTTTACAATGGAGAACTGATGTACATTTCCGTCGGTCTACCACTACAGCCCTGATTCTAAGCAGTATCAAGGAAAGGATAATGCCTTTATTTCGATTTTAAAGCAAGTCCAGACGCCATAATGCCATTCCTATCAACTAGCCCGAATATAACCACACCGCGATTGAATCGCCCGCGTTCCGGACCGTAATTTTAACGTTTTTCATTCCAATCTAACTGACCAAACCGAGTCGCTTGAATCTGTTTGGCTCGCTGAATAAGCGTCTCATTTAGCGAAAACTTATCAAATTTCATACCAAACGCCTTCGCCATGCTCGATGCCAGCGTCTCTGCCAGCTCTTGCGGTGCAATCGCATGCGGCGTCACATTGACCACCCCCGGTAATTCAGGGGCATGAGGGCTGACGTCCAGCAGGATACTGCCGTGCTGCAAAACCGCCTTGCGACTCGTCCGCTGCGCACTTCCGCACACTTTGTAGCCTGCCACGACCAGATCTTCGTCGGTCCGTCGCTGAAAACAGAGGAACGGGTCGCAGCGTTTTTCGTTGGATGTGGCCGTTTGGACCGCTTGATCCCCCCAATCGGCATAACGAGTCGCCGAGACGCCAAACCGCCCGAGCGACTCGATGATCGCTTGGTGGGTTTGCTGATAGAGCTCGGATTTCGCCCCCGCAGGAACATATTCAAGCGGCCACACGAAACTGTAAGTCAGTTCGTTGTGATGCACGATGGCTCCGCCACCGGTCGCGCGACGAACGAAGGCACACTTTGCACTGGGCGAATGAGCCAGCCGATCCCTCGCTTTTTGAAAATAGCCGAGCGAAACGGTCGGTTCAGACCAAGTGTAAAACCGGAGCGTCGGAACGGCATCGCGGTCGACCGACTCTAACAGCGCCTGGTCGATCGCCATGTTCTCCGCCGGGCCTCCAGCGGCGACTTCGATCAATCTCGCGTGCAACGTGTTCACTTATCTCGTTTCAAGTAAATCAACAGCCCGGATCTCGGAGAACTAGCCCGATTCGGCGCACTGCTTTTTGTAGGCGGCCGCGTCCATCAACGCGGACAGATTCGAGTCGTCAGTGACTTTGACTTTGATCACCCAGCCGAAGTCATACGGATCGTCATTCAATTGGTCTAAGTTGTCGGGCAACTCGCTATGGACTTCGACAACTTCACCGGTGATCGGGCTGTACAACGGGCTCACCGCTTTTACCGACTCGACTTCACCGAATTCTTCGCCCGCCGTGACCGCTTTGCCGACTTCGGGAAGGTCCATGTAGACGAGGTCGTTGAGCTGTTCGATCGCAAACGAAGAGATTCCGATGGTTGCGATTTTCTCGCCACCTTCTTCGGCCACATCACACCACTCATGCGACTCGGCATACAACAATTTTTCTGGATCACGGGCCATGCAAAAATTCCTTCTTTGACGATCAAAAGGCTTGGACGATCAAACCTTGTTAGGACGTTTGTAAAAGGGAAGGGGGGTCGCGTTTGCAACCACGGTCTTCCCGCGGATATCAATTTGAAACTGCTTCGCATCCGCAAACTCGGCATCAACATAGGCCATGACGATCGGATGCCCGAGCGTCGGCGATGGACCACCGCTGGTGACGTAACCGATTTTATTTCCATCGGCATCGAGCACGTCACAACCTTCGCGAGCCGGCCGTTTGCCTTCGGGAATCATCCCCACGCGAACTTGTTTTGGACCAGCGGCCTTCACCGCACGCAGCGCGTCATCCCCTACGAACGAGCGATCTTTAAAACTACACGCGAACGACAACCCGGCGGAAATCGGATCAATCGATTCGTTTAACTCATGACCATACAACGGCATTCCCGCTTCCATTCGCAACGTGTCGCGAGCGCCCAGCCCGGCGGCGGCAAAGCCTTCGTCGCGACCGGCAAGCATGATGTTTTCCCAAATTCGGTTGGCTTCTTCGGCACGAACGATCAACTCAAAACCGTCCTCGCCAGTATAGCCGGTCCGGCTGACGATCGCTGGCTTTTTGAACTGATCGGTGATCGTGGCTTGGTAATACTTTAGACGACTCGGATCAAACGAGAAAAGCTTTTTGCAAACATCGATCGCTTTAGGTCCTTGGACTGCAATCATCGCAGTCAACTCGGTACGGTCGGACATCGTCACCGTGGGAAAATCGGGCAGATGCGGCGTGATCCAGTCGACGATTTTTTGATGGTTCGATGCGTTGACGACCAACAAATGAAATCGTCGATCCGACGGAGTTTTCAAATGCGATACCAGAACGTCATCCAACACGCCCCCTTCGGCGTTACACATCAATCCGTAGCGGACTCCGCCGATCGGCAAATCCGACACTCGGCGTGTCAGTAGATGATCGAGCAGCTGTTCGCTGCCATCACCATCAAAACGAATGCGTCCCATATGCGAGACGTCAAAAAGGGCCGCCGATGTTCGACACGCTTGGTGTTCGGTGACGATCGAGGAATACTGGATCGGCATCTCATAGCCCGCGAAGGGGACCATTTTTGCACCGGCGGACCGGTGCCATGCATCCAACGGTGTGGTGGAAAGCGAGGTATTCATGGCAAGTCCGCTAGGGGCAGGAGTGTCCATCGATTTTTCAGCACCGGCAAAGCAGCACAGATAGCTACCGCGGTTGCGTTAGTCAGGGGAAAGGCGGCCGTGATGTCAACGATCAGTGTGTGACCGACAGATGCCGATCAACACGCGTCAGTTTATACAGAACACCACGATCGAAAAGCCCCAAGCCGCAAATGCTTTATCGCTTTCGCCGCTTCTTCTTTTGACGAGCTTCATTCTTGCGTTTTGTTCCCACCCGTTCTTTGCTGTGTTTCGGACGGCCTGAGGACACTGGGCCCGCTTCTGAGGAGTGGTTTTTAACCAAATCAAAAAACAGCTGGCGTTCTTGAAGGTCGATTTTGGCAATCTGCACCGTCAATAAATCTCCCAGACGAAAACGATTTCCGTCGCGGAATCCGACCAATTGCTGCCCCTGACGTTCAAATCGATATTTGTCATTCGGCAATGCGGCGACCGGCAAAAATCCGTCGACGGGAAGCTTGATGCAACGCGCGTGAATACCGTCGGCAAAAACACGGCTGACGACAGCATCGAGTTTTTCGCCTACCTTCTTCTTCAAAAAATGAAGCAATTTTAACTCGATCAAATCACGCTCGGCCTGCTGTGCATTGCGCTCCATATCGCTGCAATGATGCCCGAGCCGCAGCAACACCTGAAACGATTCATCCGGCGTTTTCTGGCCCTCAATCAGCTTTTGCACCAATCGGTGCACCGACAGATCGGGATAACGACGAATCGGACTGGTGAAGTGGCAATAGTGCTCCATATCGAGCGCGTAGTGCCCTTCACGCTGAGGCCCATAGACCGCCTTGTTCATCGATTTCAAAACGGAAAAGTTGACCGCTTGCTCCAGCGTCGTGCCCGCGACCATGTCGAGCACCCGTTGGATCTCGAACCGACTTTCGAGCGATTCAACGTTTAACCCTAAATCACGAACGAACACCTGCAAATCACGGATTTTCCGTCGTTGTGGAGGTTCATGAATGCGATGCAGGAAGTTTAATTCCAAATCATCCAACCACGAGGCAACCGCCTGATTGCCCGCCAACATGAACTCTTCGATGATCTGATGGCTCTCGGTGTTTTCCGATAAATGTGCCCCGCGAACCTTTCCCGATTTGTCAAAATCCAATTTGACGTCCGGCATGTCTAACGACAACGAACCACCCTTGAAGCGAGCCTTTCGCATTTGCATTGCAAGTGTGTGCATCCGTGAAAGCAGATCACAAATCGCATCGCCCCATGGCTTGCGCTGAGCATCGGGGTTCGCTAAAAATTTGTCGACCTGCTCGTAAGTAAATCGCTTGTCACTGAGGATCGCGGCGTTGTGAACTTCGATATGCGTGATCGTTAGATCGTCAAGCATTTCGATTTCGACCGTTTTGGTCAATCGAATCCGATCGGGCTGCAGACTGGCCAAGTGGTTACTGATGATTTCAGGAATCATCGGCACGACGCGATCGGGCAAATAGACGCTGGTGGCTCGGTTCTTGGCTTCTTCGTCCAGCACGCTCCCTTCGGGAATAAAGCTGCTGACGTCGGCGATATGCACCCACAATCGCCAACGCCCCTCTTCACGCTCGAGCGAAATGGCGTCGTCAAAGTCACGAGCATCAAACGGGTCGATCGTAATCGTCAGTAACTTGGTCAGATCCTTGCGTCCCTCTGGGACGACCTCGTCGTTGAACGCATCGGCTTGCTCGCGCGCACTATCCAACACGTTTTCAGGAAAGTGATCAGGCAATCCATACTGACGCATGATCGTCAGCGTATCGATTGCCGGATTGGTGCTGCTGCCCAAACGCTCCAACAACACCGCTTCGCCCCCGTGACCATCATCGTCGGGAAACTCGACCATTTCGACAAACACTTTGTCGTCGTCACTGAGCGGCAGCCCGCGAACATCGCCGATCGAAACAGGCTGGCTATAGGGAGTCCCGTCGAGAAATACCGCGGGCTCGCCGCGAATCATGCGAAACGTGCCAGTGAATTGGCGTCGAGCACGCTGGAGTATTTTAACAACGACGCCCTCTTGGCCTCCCTTGCGACTCGGCTGCAATTTGACTTCGACGACGTCGCCTTCGAGGGCGCCATGCGTCGAACCAGGTGGCACAAAAATATGCTCGGCAATTTCGCTGTCGTCATCATGTTCGCCGGGGCGAACAAAACCAAAGCCACCCCCCATCGCGCGACGGAAGGTGCCGCGAATATAATCGCTGCCCCCTTCGAAGGCGCCCGCAGGAATCACTAAGTGATTCGATCCGTAAACCACGCGGCCTTCGATCACAAGTTGTTTGACAACTCGGCGAAGCTCGCGATAGCCTTCGGAATCCAGCTTCAGCGCGGTCGCGATTTGCTTGGGTTTGCTGGGGCGGTAGATAGACGAGCTGATATGACGAAGCAGCTGGTCAGTTAATTCGGGTGATACATCCATTCAGGAAAAGATATCCGATTGAGAGGTTCCGAACACTCCACCTGTGGAGACCGGCGGCCTCTTGCGACACAGAAAGTGCTCGTCAGGCATCATATTGGGCTGTAAAGCACCAAAACCGCTTGCGATTTTAAGAGAAATCGTGGAATGCGACAGCCACAAAGCTGCGGTGCCGCGCGGTCAGAGCCTGGGGATTGAGGGTTTAGACGCAGCGACACCAGGAAAGGTTCGCTTTATTTGCGCCGCGACCATCCCCCCCCCACCGCTGAAGACGCAGTCACGTTGGATTATAATTGCCTCCCACTCTCCCACTCTCCCACCAAAAGCCGCCCCCAATGCGAAACCTCTCTGCCTGTCTGGTCCTCTTGCTACTCATCTCCTCGGCCCTCGCCGATGGCCCCGGCGACAATGTTGCTGACAACGTTCGCGCAGTGCCGCCCGTAGGAATCGAACTCAGCGACGTCGTTCGAGACGAACTTGATGGCGGATTGGCAGAGCTGAATAAAAAAATCGAGCAGCTCCGAGAATCAAATGATCTGAAAGTGCAATCGCTGCTACCCGATGTCGAGATTTTCTCGCGAGCGATCCGAGACGCGATTGCGCACCGCGAACTCTTCCACAAAAACGACATTGGCAAAGCCCGCCAAGTGTTGGCCGAAGGACATGCTCGTGCCGATGCACTGACAAACAGAAACGCTCCCTGGACCACGCAGACCGGTCTGGTGGTGCGAGGATTCAAGTCGCAAATCGACGACACCGTTCAGCCCTACGGTGTCGTGGTCCCCGAGTCGTATGCATTCGCCGGAGCGAGCGAGTACCGAACCGACGTGTGGCTACACGGACGTGGCGAACGGTCCACGGAATCTCTTTTCATTCACGAACGCATGAACCGCGTCGGACAAATCTCGCCCGCCAACACACTGGTTGTGCATCCCTACGGTCGCTACAGCAACGCCTTCAAATTCGCGGGCGAAATCGATGTGCTCGAAGCCCTCGACCACGCCAAGTCGCAATACCGTGTCGATGAAAACCGCATCAGCATACGCGGCTTCTCGATGGGCGGAGCAGGCTGCTGGCAATTCGCAGTGCACTATCCCAGCCAATTCTTTGCCGCTACGCCGGGTGCCGGTTTCTCCGAAACCCCTGAATTCTTGAAATCGTTTCAGGGTGAAACTCTGACCCCGACTTGGTACGAGAAAAAGCTTTGGCAACTGTATGACTGCACCGGATACGCCGCAAACTTGTTTAACTTGCCGACAATCGCTTACAGCGGCGAACTGGATATCCAAAAACAAGCCGCCGACATCATGGAACAAGCGATGGGGGACCAAGGGTTGAAGCTAACCCACCTGATTGGCCCCCAAACCAAACATGCGATCCACCCTGATTCGCTGAAGACAATCGAGAACAAACTGGCAAACCTTGCCGTCCAAGGACGTGACCGTGCCCCCACGACAGTCGACTTCACTACGTACACGCTACGCTACAACCGATCGTTTTGGCTAACCGTCGATGAATTGACGGAACACTGGGAACGTGCAACCGTCCGCGCCACGTTGTCAGCTTCTGAAAACACGATTCGCTTAACCGTCGATGGCGTCCGTGGACTGCAACTTGATCTCGCTGCAGGGGACGCCCCGTTTAATCTTCGCCAACCGGTGCAGATCGAGATCGTTGATTTCAGCACTGACAAAGACAGCGAGAGTGCAACGAACCGCCAAATCCTGGTGGGGCCGCGACCCGAATCCGACCGATCCTGGCAATGTCAAATCCATCGCGATGGTGATCAATGGAAAATCGGCTCACGTCCCGCATCCATCCGCGTTGTCAAGCGACATGGCTTGCAAGGACCGATTGATGATGCGTTCATGGAACGATTTATCATTGTCGCCCCCAGCGGCAAAGGACTTCACCCCGAGACCGATGCCTGGGCAAAATCGGAACAGGATCATTTGGTTCGTGAGTGGCGTCGCCAATTCCGCGGCGATGCGATCGTCAAGCAGGACACTGAAATTAGCGACGATGATATCGCGACCAGCCACTTGATCGTGTTCGGAGATCCCGCCAGCAATGCATTTCTGAAATCGATCCAAAGCGAACTTCCCATCACCTGGTCCGAGGATGAAAGCAGTCTGATGGTTGGGGATAAGAAACGCGTTGACGCGGCTCATCACGCGCCAGTAATGATCTATCCCAATCCCAAAAACCCCACTCGTTATGTGGTCATCAACAGCGGGTTTACATATCGCGAGTACGCCTATTTAAACAATGCACGCCAAGTCCCCAAACTTCCCGACTGGGCGATCATCGACATCCGCACCCCGGCCGACTCGCTGTGGCCCGGCAAAGTCGTCGACGCCGGATTCTTCGACGAAGCATGGAAGCTAAAGTAGCGACCTGTAATCATCATCAGTCCGCTCGCCGATCCGCCTCAATCCCAACCCGACGCGTCT
>TARA_R110002073_G_scaffold64719_13_pt1 | contig 24634 bp, 18 predicted proteins | sample TARA_R110002073 | Tara Oceans TARA_R110002073 (sample SAMEA4397174) | marine metagenome | biome: Polar Biome; feature: [DCM] deep chlorophyll maximum layer (ENVO:01000326); material: water (ENVO:00002006), including particulate matter (ENVO:01000060) such as... | depth 40 m | reverse complement strand
GGAAGTCCGATTTCAAACCACCGTCGGCGATATGTTGCGAGACAACATTGACGTCTTCCAAATCGCCGCCGATCGCGTCGATATTGTGCTCTGCAGCGGTGGCTTGGGACCGACCCAAGACGATCTGACCCGCGAGGCCCTGGCCGAAGTGGTCGATGAACCGCTCGAGTTTCGTCAACAGGCAATGGATCATATCGAAAGTCTGTTCGGAGCCCGCAAGCGGCCGATGCCCGAGCGGAACCGGGTGCAAGCGATGTTCCCTCGATCGAGTCAAATCATCCCCAATCCGCAAGGGACCGCTCCGGGAATTGACTTGGTCATCGACCGTGGCCACTCGACCACCTGCCGCGTGTTTGCGTTGCCTGGCGTGCCCGCCGAAATGAAGTTGATGTTCAACGAAACCGTATCGCACCAGATTGCAGAAATGTCGGGCGGCGGCAACGTGATCCAGCACCACGTGATGAAGTTCTTCGGCACCGGCGAAAGCGACATGGAATCACGACTTGGTGACATGATCGCGAGGGATCGCCAACCTCGCGTCGGCATCACCGTCAGCGAGGCGACGATCTCGCTGCGAATCACCGCGATGACCGATTCGCTGCAACGGTGTACCGAGCAGATTGCGAGTACGAAAACCGAAATTCTAAATCGCGTCGGCGAGCTGTATTTCGGTGACGGTGAAAACTACGAACAATATCACGCGATCGATTCCATGCTGCGGGCTCGCGACGAATCGCTGGCCCTGCTGGAACTCGGCTATGCCGCACCGCTGGGCCATTGGTTCGCTTCGCTGGGTGAGACGCCGGCGTATCGCGGCGGCTTGTCGTTGGCGGCGATGCCCGACACACCGCTGACGGAAATTCAATCGCAATTTGGTGCGGATTGGTTGTTGGTCGTTGACGGTTATCCGGCAATTCCCGGCGACTTAGTAGGGCATGTTCCGGCATCGGATGTTCGCATGTGGATTGTCGCTGCGGATGGGAAAACTTACGAAGAAACGATCCACATCGGGGGACATCCCGAAATTCTGCAGCCGCGAATTGGAAAAGCGGCCATGGCATGGCTGCGAAGTGTGGTCTCGCGCTCGCGGAAGGCATAGGATAGTAAAGATCCCTTTCCCTCTCTTCCGCCAATTGCGAATGGAACCATGTCACGACTGATTGCGAATCTCGGTTTTGCGTTAATGATGACCGCGCTAACGATGAATCATGGGGGCGCGGATGAACCGGCGGCAAATGGACAACAGGCCTCCGAATCCGATAGCCGCGCCGAACGAATCTCAAACTACCTAACCGGAGCAAAATTTGTTGGCAAGTTCACGGTGGATGGCAAAGACGACACGCCGCCAAAGACCGAAGAGTACACGATTAGTAAGTGCGAAAAGCTAGCGGAGAAAGACCTCTATCGTCTGACCGCTCGGATCAAATACGGCGAAGTCGATAGTGAAATCCCAATGGACCTGCCGATCTTGTTCGCCGGCAACACTCCGGTGATCACGCTGAATTCATTAAGCCTTCCCGGCATGGGAACCTTTAGTGCTCGCGTCTTGATTCACGATGGACGCTACTCGGGAACTTGGCAACATGACAAGGTCGGCGGCCATCTGTTTGGCAAGATTGTCAAAGAGTGAACCCCATCGCCCGAGGCGAGCAGATTACAATCAGCTCTAAATCACCCTCCAACGCTCCTACCCCAAGAGTCCACACCATGCTTCGCTTCGCTGTCAGTTCTACGTTCACGATGTTGATGGTCGCCAGTGCGGTGGCTGAAAAGCCAAACAAACCCGTGTTCAGCGACGATTTTGAAAACGGCCACGATCGTTGGCAGATGCTTGATCCGGAGACCTGGAAACTTTCCACCCATGACGGTAACTCGACGATCGAGATCACCGAGCGGGGAAGCGCCTACAAACCGCCGGTTCGCAGCCCTGGCCATGTCGCGCTGATTCGTGACTTGGAATTGGGCAGCTTCGAGATTACCTTTCGCGTCCGCAGCACCAAAGACACTGGCAACCATCGCGATTGCTGTGTCTTTTTCAACTACCAAGACGACCAGCACTTTTATTACGTGCACTTGGGTGCTAAACCGGATCCCCACAGCGGGCAAATCATGATTGTCAACGAAGCCCCGCGTTTGGCGATGACGAAAAACGAGTCACTGACTCCCTGGGATGACCAATGGCACAAGGTCCGAGTCACCCGCGATGTCGAATCGGGCAAGATCGACGTGTTCTTTGATGACATGAGCAAACCGCACATGTCGGTCACCGACAATACCTTCGGCAAGGGGCAAATCGGGCTCGGTTCGTTTGATGACCTGAACGAATTCGACGATGTTGTCGTCCGCCGCCTGTAGGACTGAAATCCCTCCTATTCCGGATAAAACGCGGGATTGCAGCGATTTGGTCAAGGCCTCCGCGAGCGTGGTTTGTCGGTTTCCGCAAAAGCCACTATCCTTGATTGTAGAAGAACCAACGCTCCATCCCGCTCGGTCGGAATCACGGCTGCTATCAAGGCTAATTGAGAATGAATCGGATCCACCAATCGAAACTCGTTCGTCACGCGATCACGCTTGTCGTTTTACTATTTGCTTGTGTGTTGACGGGTGCCGCGACGCTATTTGCCCAGGTGGTGGCTGAGCCGCCCGCCGAGCAGAAAGCCAAGACAGATGCCGCCAAATCGGATGCGGCCTACATTCGGGTTGACCAGACGGACGAAGGAAAACCGCGGGCATTGCAGACCGCGATTGTCCGCTACGTTGGCAAACCCGACACGCCCTTCGCCGGCCGCGTGGTCGATTTGGTGGGCGTCGTCCACATTGGACAAAGCGAATATTATGCGGAATTGAGCAAGCGGTTGGCCAAATACGATACGGTGCTGTACGAATTGGTGGCTCCCGATGGCACCCGTTTTCGTCCCGAAGATCTCAAAAATCGCCAATCGATCTTGTCGTCGATGCAAACGGGCATGAAAGACATGCTGGGGTTGGAATACCAGTTGGAAAAGATCGACTATATGTCCAAGAATTTTCGGCATGCGGACATGAGTCCCGAGGAATTTGTCGAAGACTTGAGCCGACGTGGCGACAGCATCTGGAAGATGGGCGCCCGCATGATGGGAGCCGGTTTGGCATCACAGGCCGCGTCGGGTGGCGAAGCGGGAATGTTGATGGCACTCTTCAGCGACGACCGCGCCATGCACTTGAAACAATTGATGTCGCGGCAAATGGTCGACATCGATTCGGTCACTGCCGGACTGGATGACGCCAACGGTGAAAACACCTTGATCAAAGGACGTAACGCCAAGGCCTTTGAAGTGCTCCGCGAAGAACTCGAAGCGGGCAAAAAGAAGATTGCGGTGTTCTATGGCGCGGGCCACCTTCCTGATATGGCTGAGCGAATGGAAAAAGATTTCCAAATGAAGCGGACAAAGACCACCTGGCTCGACGGTTGGGATTTGACACGCAATTAGCGATCAACGCAGGAAATACGGTGGGGCATGCGCAGTGAGTCAGAGCCATCTGTGAATGATTCGGTCGACATTCACAGATCACAAACCAATTCGTTTCATCAGCAATTGCATCACAACAAAGACGCTTCTTTCACGGGGCGTTTACTGTTGGATGAAACTCGGCTCAATGCGGTGCTTGAGCGATTCAGGAATGTTGGCGATTCGGTGGCAACCCAGTCGCTCGGCTCCGCTACACCGGATGATGACTTTGAAACGCCACTGCAGATTGGACGTTTCGCCATCCGCGGAATCTTGGGTGTCGGCGGATTTTCAACCGTCTATCGTGCTTATGACGAGATGTTGCAACGCGAGGTCGCGTTAAAATCATTTCGCCGAACCCGCAATGCGGAATCCGACGACGAGGATCCTCGGTTGTTCGAGGCACGCGCCGCAGCACGGTTGAACCACCCCTGCTTGGTTCCGCTGTACGAAGCGTTCCAAGATTCGCAATCGGTCTATCTCGTTTCCGAGTTCTGTGAGGGGCCGACGCTTGCCCAATGGTTGAAAAACCACGCTGGGCCGGTCGATCCGTCGGTGGTGGGAGACACGATTTTGCGTTTAGCCGATGCGATCGTGCATGTCCACGAACGCGGGCTGGTTCATCGTGACATCAAACCGCAAAATATTTTGCTGCAACCCAACGAAACGGGCGAGCGGCCCTCACGACTATCGCCGCGGTTAACCGACTTTGGGCTGGTTCGAGACCTTTTTTCCGATCCACAGATCGACTCGGATGACCGTATCGTTGGTACGCTTCACTACATGGCTCCCGAGCAGGTAATGTACAGCGAACAGACGCATGGTGAATCGTGCGATATTTTTTCGCTTGGCGTGCTGACCTATCGAATGCTGACGGGAATGCTGCCCCACCGCGGCAGAAACGCGGAAGAGGTGTTTGAATCGATTTGCTTCGCAAAACCCGTCGCTCCTCACATCGTTTCACCCGGCATTCCCAAGGATCTCGAAGCGATCTGCATGAAATGCCTCGCCAAGGATCCCGCACAGCGGTACGCCAGTGCGAGTGAATTGACGGCGGACCTGAACCGATGGCAGCAAGGATTGATGGTCCACGCTCGACCTCGTTCGCTTGTCGAACGAACGATCAACGCCGCTCGCAGGTCACCATTGGAAACGGGCTTGTTGGCCACCGTGTTTCTGTTGATTGCTGGCGGTGCCATGGTTCTGGCCAGCAGCAATCGTCGTCTCGCCGACAAACAAAAATCGTTGCAGCTCGCGCTAGCCAACATTCAAATCCGGAAAGAAATCGCAATCCATCAGGAACGTCAAACGCGTGTGCAACGAGACCTAGCAAAGGAGCACGAGCGGACTGCGATTCAAACGGCCTACCATTCCGATTTGCGATACGCCTATTCGTCGTTGGCGAGCAAGAGTCCGGCCAAGGCGATTCAGATTGCCGAGTCGATCGAGCGATTTGCTGCAGGGGTGATTCCCATCGGCGATGATTTGCGGCTGTTGAAATCCCAGGCGAGCAAAGGTTGGTTTTCCTTGGCTCCGCATACCACTCAGATCCGCGACGTACTGATTTTGAAGCAAAGCGATCGCGGCCTTGTCGTCAGCGAAGATGGAACCATCCGGATTCATCGCCTCGACAATGCAGAGCTGTCGCAAGAATTTGTGCTTCCCGATGACACACGTGTCTATTCGGTGGCGGTCACTGCCGACGAAACCTTGATGGCAGTGGGCAAACAGATTGCCGAAGACGGGCAATGGTTAGAAACACGCAACGAGGTTGAGTTCATTTCGCTGGACGGTTCCTCGTTTCGGGCACCGTTGACTGATTTTCCCACCACCATCCAATCGCTTGCCTTCAGTCCCGACAACACTCGCATCGCGGTCGGTTGCCGCTACGAACCGATTCAGATTTTCTCGGTACATCCGAAGGAGACGGCATCGACGAACGTCCCCGTTGTCTCGATTGAGGCACCTCGGCGAAATCACGACATCACCTTTTCACCAAACGGCAAACAATTGCTGACGTTGAAACAGCAAAACATGCCGCAGCTGGTTAACGTCGATACCCCATCGATCACCGAGGAATTCGATTTGGAAGAACTGGTTTATCGAATGGCTTTGTCCGAAGATGGACGCTATCTCGTCTGCACCTTCTCGCATGCTGACTATTTGCATTTGTTTGATTTGGAATCGCCAAATCGAAAAATCCGACTTGAACAGCCGATCGGCAACCCCAATTGCGTGGCAATCTCGGACCAGGGGGATCAAGTCGTCGCCGGCTTTCACAACGGAACGATCGTCACGTGGGACTTGAATACGACCATCGCAAATGCGGCCGACGAAACCGCGGACCATCCAAGCGTGCTGGATCCAACCGGTATCAAGGTTCTACACACCGGCACCGTGACCGAGATCTCGATCGATGACCGCGGTCACATTCTTAGCGGAGGTGAAGACGGGTCCGTTGCGATTAGCCCGTCTCACGCGATCGTGGCCCCTTCGATTGCCACGGCTCAACATTCAACCGATGCAGCGCTGACGCACGACGGAAAAACCGCACTGCTGGCGTGTGCCAATTCAGAGGTCCTCTGGATTGATACGAAAACCTTGCAAATCAATCAGGTGCAGACTCCCCGCCTCGGAGAGTTACCGACGCAAATCAAAGTCTCACCGAACGATCATTGGGTCAGCGTGGGATACGACAACGGCAACGCTCAGCTGGTCAATCTGTTGAAACCGACGGTCTCGTACTCGGTCATGTGTCCGGAATGCGAGACAGATGGGCAAAGACTCGTCCAGGTCGACTTTGGCTTTGACGGCAATCAGATGCTCGTCTCTTCCGACCGTGGCTACGTGATCAAACTGTGTCAATTGCCGCCATTATCAAGCGAGCCCGAACACGCCGGTAACGAACTGGTGACGGTCGGCCAACTACGACTACCGGTGGACCATCGTGCCAGTCTGCTGCATCGGACGAATCATTGTTTGTTGTTTGGCGAATACATCGGAGAATATCGATTCGATGAAGGTGACGGAAACGTGGTCACACGCGGAGTGAACCAATTCCGTGCAGCATGCACCGATCATGCCACGAAGAGAATTTTTTCGGCGGCGTTTGATGGCCGAATTCGGCTGCACGATTGGCAAGGCCATATCTTGAAAACCGGCAACCGTTGGGAATCCGGTGACAACGGACGGCGGCGGTGGCCGGAAATGACGGCGATCACGATCACGCCCGATCGCGAAAGCTTGTTGACCGGTGGCCATGATGGATCGATCGCCATTTGGAACTCGCGGGATTTGCGGTTCATCGGCACGCTGATCCCCGCAAACAACCTTGGCCCCATCACCAATATCGCCTTCGCGGACGATTCCCGGCTGTGGATGTACCATCAGCGAATGGACGATCCTGACCAGCCGCAGACGGGACTGAAAATCGAGTGGATTCAGTAAAACGTCTTGCGGGGACCACGTTGCCGATATCCGCTGACATCACAGACAAATCGAGGAATTGTTAGGAAATAACTTCGCGGTCCGCACCTGCGGTCTTATGTCGAAGTGATTTCCGAACCATTCCTAAACTTGATCGAAGAACCGGCTTGAAACCGAGAACGAGCGATCCATCGCCGATGCGGTCGTTGCGGTTGTAGCGGTTCTTCACTCGCTTCTAAATCTGAAAATTCAGCTCGTCGACAAGTGCATCGTTTTGCCCACTGCGAACTCGCAGTTGCGGTTTTTCGAGTACCACGGTGGTTTGGGGGCCCACGCTCTTGGTGATCCAAACGCTGGAACCGATCACGCTGTCTTTGCCGATCGTCGTCTTGCCGCCCAAGATCGTTGCGTTGGCGTACACGACCACGCCATCTTCGATCGTGGGATGACGCTTCGTTCCGCGAATCAAATGACCATCGTCATCGGTCTTGAAACTGAGTGCGCCAAGGGTGACCCCTTGATACAGCTTCACACCGCGACCGATCACACACGTTTCCCCGATGACAACGCCGGTACCGTGGTCGATAAAGAAATGATCGCCAATCGTTGCACCGGGGTGGATATCGATTCCTGTTTGCTTGTGCGCCCATTCCGTCATCATGCGAGGGATAAACGGAACATGCAGCTTGACCAATTGATGGGCAATTCGGTAGACCGTAATCGCCTCGAAACCGGGATAGCAAAAAACCACTTCGTCGCTGGTTTGGCACGCCGGGTCGCCATCGTATGCCGCTTGGACATCCGTCGCGAGAATCCGACGCAGTTCCGGGATTCGCTTTAACAGCTCGATCGCCATCGCTTGCCCTTTGGCTTCGAAGTCGATGTCGCTTTCGCAATCCATGTGGTTCTTTTGCACTCGGTGCTCGTGTCGCAGCGCCCGGGCAATCTGAGTCGTTAATTGGTCATGCAGCGAATCAATCAAGCTGCCGACATGATAGCGAACGTTCCCTGCGTGCAGTCCCGTTTTACGACGGTAACCTGGGTAGAGAACATCCTTCAAATCCAGCAAGATCTCGACCACTGCGGTGTAGCTTGGCAGCGGGCAATGACCGAGATGATTGATCGCATCGTCGGGCGTATAGGTCGCAACAATCTGCTCGGTTAATTCAGGCAGCTGCTCTTTCAAGCGAAAGTCGGACGACACGGTACTTCCCTCAATTCAGATGACCAAACCAAAATCACACCTCAATGTTTCTGCAAGGCGTGGTTACGAATCACAATTACAATCGTAACCACATTCCCAGCGAGCGTCTGCCTGGTGAACCGTGGCATCGCCCTCTCTATGCTTTCTGGCAACCGCACCTAGCTTTCTGGCAACCGTAGTCTGCCTTCTGGCAACCGTAGTCAGCCTGCTGGTAACCGAACCCGGCCGTTGGCGACGGTGCTTCGGCCGCTGAAATTGGGGGCATTGCGCCCCCATGATCTCAAACGAACCGAAGCCGATTTCGCCCGATAAATCGGTCTTAGCGTCCGATCGTCGGTGGGTTATCCAACAAGAAATCACGAGGCCCGTGATGGCTGTAATAGGGATAGCCGACCTGGCCGGTCGGAGGCCCTGGGTTGACCGGTTGGGCTTGGATCTGTGCCCCCGCACCGTGGCCGAATAGCCCCGGTTGCAAGTGCGAGCTGTAATCCAATCCACCTTGTTGCCAGCCGAGAGGGCCGGCAACGCAGCCGGTGCGGCCGCCGCAGTTGCCGCCACACGATTGGCAACCGCTATGTTTCGCGCCAATCCGGCCTAGTAAGCCCGTGCCGCCAGTCGAGCCACATTGGCCCGAGTTGCAGCTTGGATTGCCACAGCCGTGACTGCCGCCACGAACGTTGTGATGCAAGCACCCTGTCGTGCTTAACAATAAACCTGCAAGAGAACCAATCAATAGCCAACGATTCATCGCCGAATCCTTCCGCGAATACGCCACATGCTTGTAGCGAGAGTGCTGTGGTGTTTTATGTAGGGGTCGCCCCAGCCAAATCCGATCTTTCAAACGAATTTCTCTAGCACGACGTCATATCACTACTGTCATTCGGCCTTTGCCGGTTAAGCCATACACATAATCGCTGCGACCCGAGCAAAGCGAATGAATCGACCATGACAAAGACTTCGTAAACCTCCCAAATTATTGCTAGCGATATGGAAAGGAGGTTTGCCGCATCGCCAATCGGTTCGAATACGCCGGCTTCCGTCCAAGTTTTCAGCTTCCCACCGCAAACCGTCCGGTCGGCTTCGAGCATTTTACTCGCCGCAACCGGACAGGCCCCGCGCCGTGCCGCTACCAAAGTAGACGGCATTAGGTGGCAATCGGGCGAGGCTCCATGCCGGGAACGCTAGCAAAGTAGCGGGCATGTTCTGCCGAGCAGTCCATTTTTCTCGGCTTGCAAACCCGCAGCCAACTTTGGTAGTCCCGAGTGTGTACGAACGCACAACACGAACGCGCGACACGTTCGCTTGGCAATGGCCCGCGGCATTAGGGGGCACGCCCTCACTCGACTGGACAGAAAAGGAATCGATCGTCATGACACGACCAACATGGACCAAGCTTGCATGGATCATTGGCTTGTTCTGCGGAATGCAAACCATCGTAACGCAAACGGCGACGGCTCAGGTCACGGTGCCTCGCGTGTTGTCCGCAACGACCGATCGAAGTGCGACGCTTGAGGAACAATTGGTCAACCGGCTGCGAGCCACGAGCGAAGACCAGCGTGCCTACCTACGTTTCGTCGTGCTGCAGGTCAAAGAAGAGAAACTCGATCTCAGACTGGTCGTCGCGGTGGAGCGTTATGCGCTGCGTCGCCGCCCTGATTTTCCGTTTCCGTTCTTCGAGCGCGCGATGAAAGTCCAGGCGGCCAAATATGGTGTCGTGATGCCACCGGTAAAATCATTCGCCTCGACGATTGCGGTCCAGCGATAGCCTGATCGGCGAAACCGCTAATTCATTTATTTTGAGTCGACCGCGTTTGCCGTGTTCGTCGACGCCGCGGCAACCGCCGCACATCGAATGGTTTGCGGCGACGCGGTTCGTCCGATCCAATCGCCGCTTTCGGGTCGGCTCCGACTGACCGTGCCAACCAGCGTCCCAGAACGCTGGACATCAACGATGGCAATAACAGCAGGTCGCCCACAAGCGCCGCCATCAGCAATCCCATCATCAACACCGCAAACTGGCTGGTCGGCACAAAATCGCTGAACCAATACGCCATCAGCGACAATCCGCAAACGAGCGTTGTTTGCAACATCGCCCAACCGCACTGCGACAACGCCCCAAAGACGGCACGAATCTGGCCCAGCCCGCGGGCTCGACGTGAACCATAGCGGCTGACCAAGTGGATCGTATCGTCGACTGCAATTCCCAGCGCCACACTTGCCGTCATTACGGACCCAATGTCCAAGGGTGTCCGAATCAACCCCATGCACCCGAACAAGGCGATCGTGGGAAACAGATTGGGAAGCATCGCGATCAAACCGCCGAGCAAACTTCGCAGCAAGAACATCATCACGATCGCAACGACACCAAACGCGGCCATGAAGCTGCGGAACAAGTCGCGGAGCAGCACTTCCTGAGCTTTCTGAACGATCGCGACATGCCCGGTCAACGTGACGGTCGCATCCAATTCGCTATCGGCAATGGCGGCATCGACCGCGTGGCGAATATGCGTGATCATCGCTCCGTGATCGACATCTTCATTTTGAGGCAAGCGGATGCTGATCCGCCACACCTCTGCGTTATCGTCACGCGAAATGAACCCCAATTTTCCAATTGACGACTCGGGGTCACGAATCAATGAACGCACCACACTGCGGCTGGCGGTCGCCGACAAACTGGCCCCACTCTGAACTGGCGGAATAAACGACAACGGCGACAACACGCCATCGACCGATTCCTGTTGGAGCGCCGTCTTGTGTACCTGTTTGACCAAATCCAATCGCTGCAGCGGGTCATCGTCTTCGGTCATCGGTGGAAACGAGACTAACAGTTCGCCTGTTACCGTCGGTCCAATATTCTCTTCGAACCATTCATATTGAACTCGAATGTCACTGCGAGGCAAAAACATTCGTGGCACATTGACCGAGGTTTCAAGGTTTCGAAGCCCGAAACCAAACCCGATCGTGATCACGACAAAGCTGATGATGACCGGCCACGGACGCGCCAATCGCTTACGAATCCTGCGCCGCACGCGACCGCGAATCCGGCTGAGCCAAGTGTCCTTGGGCTCGGCCTCGGGCGATGGCATACGAGGATCGGTCAGCACCATTGCCCCGGGCAGCACCAATAACAACATCAGCAGCGTGCCCAAGACTCCCATCGATGCAATCGCACCGAAGATGCGGATCGGTTCGATCCGTACCAACACCAGTGACCCCAGTCCGACCACCGTGGTTCCGGTTGCCAACAAACAGGGAGACATTCCCGCTCGCATCGCCCGCCGCGCCGCTCCGGTGCAATTGAGTTCCGGATGTTCGTGCGATGCATCCAAGTAATAATTACTGAGATGGATTCCCGCCGACACGGTCAACACGAACACCAACGGCGGCAATACGATCAGCACGGCGTTTAGCGGAGTGCCCAGATAGTAGACCGCCGCCAACACCATCCCTTCACCGATCACGGCGACCAACGTGATCACGGCGGTCAAAGGGATCGACCGCAAAGCGATAAAACACAAAATCGCGGCAAACACTGCCGACGGTGGTGCAAAATAACGAACCGATCGGACACTCGCCTCATCCACCGTCGCTCCGTCAAACGGACCGCCGACCATCGCGACCGCGTCGACCGGAACGTCGACTTGCCGCGCAACCATTTCGCGAATTACTGGCAACACATGACGTCGTGCGACCAGTGCCGATTCATCCATCGATACGATCATGCACGTTTGCTCGCCGTCGTCACCGACCATCGATCCATGCAAACGGGCAACCGCAACACGGCGAGGCAAATTCGCCGGCGACGCCATCATCTTGTCGAGCATGTTCGATCCGCTGCGACACCATTTCAGCGGATGCGTGTCACCACAAATTGCTTGTACCTCGGCAATCTTCTCGAGCGCCCAATCGGGCAGCGGCTCGCGAGCCTCGTCCAGCAGATCATTCGGCTGCTGGCACAGCGGATCCAATAACGCCACGGCATTCTGCAGCGATTCGGACCCCAGATCGGATCCGTCCCAGCCCATCAGAATGACGTCGGCGGCGGAAAAGCGATGCGTAAACTCGTTGAACTCGGCCTTTTCTGGCAGCGAATCCGGCACCCAATCCGGGGGACGATTCAAAATGCTCTCGATTGCCGCGTGCGAATGCAAAATCGCCGGAATCGCCAACACCAACAGCAAACCGACACCGATCGCCAGTCGCCGCAGATAACGACGTCGACGGTAATCGATTTCAGCCATGGATGGGCTCCTGCTGCGAAACGGAGATCACCTGCCGAACGTGGCATGCGATATAACTCACTGCTGTTGTTATAACCACCGAAATACGAATTTTGCAGCCACACTGCTTACGTCTAACCAAAGAAGCTTGCCGCGATGGTTAGAATACGACGGCAAGGAAAACTGTGCCGAGCACGATAACGCTACGCTGTGAAGCATTTTTTCCTTTGGATTTGTGCATGTTGTCCGACAAGCACGGTGGCGGACCGATCGACGAAGCCAGCATTCTTAATGCTCGACAGCAGAATCACCCTATTGTTTATTGTTTTGAAACACGAGAAAAAGAAAAATGATGAAGTCAAGTTACGATTGCGTCGTGATTGGTGGTGGACCTGGGGGGTGTACAGCCGCCGCTATCGTGGCCCAGTCGGGGCATTCCACGCTGCTGATCGAACGCGAAGCATTTCCTCGTTTCCACGTTGGGGAATCGCTGATGCCGGAATCGTATTGGCCACTTGAACGACTCGGTTTGATTGAGCGGATGAAAGACGCCCGCTTTCAAGTCAAAAAGAGCGTGCAATTTGTGAGCCATCATGGCAACGAATCAGCCCCCTTCTTTTTTCGCCAACACGACATGCGAGATTGCAGCGATACATGGCAAGTCGAGCGCAGCGAATTCGACAAGATGTTGTTCGATCGCGCCGAAGAACTCGGCGCCGACTGCTATGACCAAACCCGTTTGATCGACGTCCGCTTTGACGAAATGCAAAAGATCATCGGCGTGCGAGTGCGTGACCGAGACGGCAATGAACGCGAGATAGATTGTCCGGTCGTGATCGATGCCACTGGGCAACAGTCCTTCATCGCCAACAAATTGAAATTAAAGGAGGTCAATCCGGACCTCCGCAAAGTCGCGATTTGGTCATACTATCGCGATGCGGTCCGAGACGAAGGTGACAACGGTGGGGCCACCATCATCCTGAATACCGAATCCAAAGAATCGTGGTTCTGGTTCATTCCGTTGTCACGAGGAATCACCAGCATCGGTTGCGTCGGCGATACGGACTATATGCTCAAAGGCCGGGCCAAACCCGAAGAGGTCTTTTACGAGGAACTTCAGCGTTGTCCTGGACTGAAACCTCGCTTGCAAAACGCGACGCGACTCGGGGACATTCGTGTTGCCAAAGAATTTTCATACATGACCAAACAACACGCGGGCGATGGCTGGGTATTGGTAGGCGATGCTCTCGGATTTATCGATCCCGTCTACTCCTCGGGCGTCTACTTTGCACTGGAGATGGGCGTGCGGGCGGGCGACGCGGTCGTCGAAGGATTCAAGAAAAACGACCTCAGCGCCGCACAGCTCGGCGGCTGGACCGAGCCATTCCTCGAAGGGGTCCAGTGGCTGCGGAAATTGGTGACCGCGTTCTATACCAAAGAATTCAGCATCGGCCGGTTTATGAAAGAGTACCCCGAGCACCGCGGCCGCGTGACCGACTTGCTGATCGGCCGCATTTTTGACGAGAGTGCCGAGCAATTGTTCAAAGACATGGACACTTCGATCGAAAAAGCCAAGATGGAAGCGGCGATGTAGCCAGTAGCTCGCCACCGACGGATTTTGGTCGCCATGTTTTTTCCCGCATGACGTCCGTCCATCGGGTTCGGTGATTGATTCAGAATTTTCCTCTGAGGCTCCCGAACAGACAATTGGGCGGTTGGCCTTTGGCGATGATGGACGGCCGACTTTCCATGCATGTGCAAACCGCTAGAATGTTGAACATGCAAGGGAGAACAAATGACGAACTTCGTTGATCTAGTGTATTTTTTACGTGCCCCCAAGTATCCCGTCATTATCGACATTGATGGTGTGCTTCTCGCTGCAAAGTCAGTGAAGCCACTCTACAAAAAGCTCTCTCAGCTCGACATCGTCGAAAAACAACACTACGACGCAATTGATCGTACGGGTGAACCTTGGACCTTCCATGTGATGCAGGGCAGAGGCATTCTCTCGCCGTTCACTCTCAAAAACCAACCAACGAAACTGAAAATCATTCGCTGGTTTAACAATCGTAAAAACAAACCCGCCAACGAAGTCAAATACTCCGAGAAATCATTAAGTTCAAAAAAACGCGATCTCATTATCGCTGAAATCGCAGACCGTCTACTCGAGGCCGAGAAACTTACTTCGCAGCATCGTGTAGCGTCGCCGTCCGGGGATTGATCTCCCTCAGCACATCGGTCCACTGGATTCGGTGATTCTCTAGCGGATCGAGGAAGCCGTTTTCGTTACGGGGCGCGTCGCCTCGCTCGGCCTCGTCCCACTGCTCGATGTAGCCGCAGTGATGCCAGCCGATGTAATACGGCGTCGCCATCATGCCGCGAAACATCTCTTCGTAAAGACGCGTAACGTTTTCGAGCGACTTTGCTCCGGTGCGATATCCCTTCACGCCCCACTGCTGCTGGTTGGGCCCGGCAAGCCAGCGCAACCGAAAATCACGTCGATACCAAAGTTTTAGCAGTCCAGGTTTGGCCTGTCTGACGGGGAATGTCGCGAACCGCCAAAGTGTAAACCCGAGAACATGCGTTTTTTCCCAACCGCAACGGAGTCGCAGCCGATACGACTTGCGTGTCGATGATGAATCAAATCCGTTTCACGCTCACAAAATAGGCTCCGCGGACAACGCCTTCATCGTCACTGGTGCAATACCCGTCGATTTTTTCGCGGACGCCGTTTCAATAATAGGTGTCATCAAGATAGTCGTTACCGATCGGGTTGCCGATCTCGTCGATGCCGAACGACGTGCCGAAATCCGCGAAAACGAGGCGCGTATGGCCACGTGTCGCCCAGGTGCCATTTGCCAAACATGCCGGTTCGATAACCGGAATCGGAGAAGACATCCGCCATCGTTCGTTCGTCAGACGCGAGTAGTTGTCTGCCCTGAGTGACATCCCATGCTCCCACACGCGTCGAATACCGTCCGGTCATCAACGCAGCGAGTGTCGGCGTGCACACTGGATCGACATGATAGTTCTCCAGGCTTACGCCTTCGGCACAAAGCCGATCCAGGTGGGGTGTTTTTAGCCATGGGTTTCCATGACAAGACATGTCACCATAGCCCTGGTCGTCGGTGACGATCAGAATGACATTGGGTTTACCCGTTTTTTCCGCTGGTCGTTCGGAAGCATTGGACCTCGCCGAGATCGCAGACAAAACAACAACAGCGGTAAGAAAACTCGTTCGATAGCTCATGATGACTTGATCGATTTTACGTGCGTTTAAAGATTGACGACTTTTTATCGTACTCAGTTTCGCCGTCAGCGGTGTAAAGAAGCACTTTCCTGTCGTCGCGTTGCGACTGGAAGGACAGAATGGATCGATTTGCTTGGGTGGTACCGAGATCGATGGAACAGAGCGTCTTCTTTAAAATTTTTTCTGTCGCACCAATCTTTCTGTCCTCTCATGCGGTGTGAGCGAGCTTGCACGCTGGAACAAGGCAGACTTCGAATCGATGGTACGATGTGGTGCGCGCGGACGAAAGGTCGACAGAAAAATTGGTGCGACACAAACATGAGACTGCCATTGCGATTCGTGACAGAACACGATTGCCGGCGTCGTCTCCATTTTTTTACCTCTCATCTTTTAACCTTTTCGCTGCATTGATCGTGCGTTCCACCGTAGACGCAACAACTGCCATCGCTGCGAGACTCACGAACAGCCACGAAGTGGCGGCATGTTGTAGCCATGGGCGTCAGCCCATGGAACTCGCATACGTCATACGCCGTAAGTCCCAAAGGGACGACAGGAGATTCCACCCCCGCGATTCCTGCCGCCTCTTCGGGGATTTGTGATCGTGTTTGCCCCCGAACCATTTACTCACGTCCATGGCTACAGCCTATCGTCACTTCGTGACTATTCACTTGCGACAGCTCTAAACCGTTGGCTCACGCCAACGGCAGTTCATGTTTCGGCCTCCGGCCTATTCGCTTGCCAGTTAAATCAGCAGTCTCCTTCGCCAGCGGAGAGGTGACCGCAGCTATGCTTGGTTTTCCCGATCAACGGCCTCACGTTCGCTGCGATTGCACGTACCAATCTCGAGAAAGAAAAAAGCTACGCGGATTTCGGCGTAAGAACCGCGGGTCCTTCATCGTGGTGGGTTGCCGATGCAGTACAGGTTGTCTCCGCTGCGCAAGAAGAAATTGCCTTGCGAAACCGCGATCGATGCCATCGTTTTCCCCTCCAGCTTGTTCGTGGCGATCCGCTTGTATTCCGCCCCAGACTCAAGCACCGTGGTGACGCCTTCTTCGGAGGTGATATAGATTCGGTCGTCCGCTAGCAGTGGTCATGCAGACTGTGGAAATCGACCTCTTCGTTCTTCCACACCGGTTTGCCGTCGAAGTCGACCGCGACCACCGTTCCATCGTAGAATGCGGCGTAGACTCGTTTGCCGTCGGATACGCCATCTTGAGTTTCCAGTTTGAAAGCTGGTTGGAACCGTTGATCGTGATGGCGGCGATTCCGATGTCGTTGATCGGAACGATCTTTGGACACATGTGGATGGGGATGGAGATTTCCATGCCCAGTTTGGTGGGATTCGTTTCACTCGCGGGGATTGTGGTCAATGACTCGATTCTGCTGGGGCTGTTTTTGAAGAAGGAACGCTCCAAAAGCAAACCGAGTTACGACTCTGCTCGCAGCGCAAGCCGCCTGCGTTTTCGCGCGATCATGTTGACCAGTATCACCACGATGGCGGGGCTGTTGCCGTTGACGCTCGAGAAAAGCACGCAAGCCCAGGTGTTGATTCCGACGGCGGTTTCGATTGTGTTTGGGCTGCTGAGTTCAACGATCCTGGTTTTGATCGTCATCCCCTGCGTCTGCGTCGCAGCATGCGACGTCGGACTGATCCGACCGGACGATCACGAATCGAGTTCGATAACCTAACCCATCAAACGTAGTGGACGAGGCTACGAGTCCCCAAGCTTGCCGCCCACCCCCAGGACTCGTTGCCTCGTCCACTACCGGGGCTTCGCTGATCGAGGACTCGCCTTGAGATGCAGACGCGTTCAGATCTCCAGAAACGCGTGATCAATTCCAACTGACGTGGTTTAGACGTCCAGGTTTCGCACGTCCAGCGCGTGCTTCTCGATGAATTCGCGGCGAGGCTCGACTTTTTCGCCCATCAGCAGGCGGAACATTTCGTCCGCGGCACCGACGTCGGTCATGTTCACCTTGACAAGCGTTCGGTTCACAGGATCGAGGGTTGTTTCGCGGAGCTCCTCCGCGTTCATTTCACCCAGTCCTTTAAAGCGAGTCACTTGCAACCCTTTTTCACCCGCCGCCCGCACTTCGGGAAGCAGTTCACGAAGATCCTCAAGCGGACGCCGGACATCTTCACCGCGAACCAATTCGAACCTCGCTGTGGTTGATCCCGTTCGCTCGATCGGGATCAAGTCTTCTAACGTGAACTGCAATGGCACAAGGTCCTTCAGTCCGCTGTTGATCGTTCGCACTTCATGAAGCTCGGCCAAGTGGGCGAAGACTTCGGGCGCCGCTGGCTCGGCCGTCTTGTCTCCCGCTTCGTCCGACGTCAGCTTAAGCTCGTCTTCGTCGACCTCTTCGTTATCAAGACGCCATCCACGCTCGTTCAGCATCGTCTCGACGTCTTCTTGGTTATGGAACCAATGCTCTTCGTTTTCGTGCGTCAACAATAGCGCCGGCAATCGGCCCGTCACAGGGTCTTGGCGAACCGCGTGAATCCGCAGACTGAACCCGCGACGTTCAAGTGCCAAAATCGCATCTTCCATCGAGGCTAGCGTAATACACAGCTGACGCATCGTTTCGCCTTCGGCGCGGCGTCCGTCTTCGGCTTCGAAATAGGTGTCGTTCAAACCACGTTCAAGCAATTGAGACTTCATCTCTTCTTCGCTCTGAATGTAGTAACGCGACTTGCCGTGCTGGACGCGGAACAATGGCGGCTGGGCCACATAGACGTGCCCCGCAGCAACCAATTGATACATCTGACGGTAGAAGAAACACAGCAGCAGCGTGCGAATGTGACTACCGTCAACGTCAGCATCGGTCATGATGATGACTTTGTTGTAACGACGTTTGGTCAAGTCTTGATCGGCACCAATTCCAGTGCCAATCGCTTGAATCATCGACTGGACTTCTTCATTGGCCAGCACTTTGTCTTCGCGGCTCTTGTAAGCATTGATGATCTTACCGCGAAGCGGCAGGATGGCTTGATAATGCCGCATTCGGCCACCCTCGGCCGAACCACCTGCCGAGTCACCTTCCACCAAGTACACTTCGCACTCTTCCATCTTTTTACTGATGCAATCGCGAAGTTTTCCGGGCAATCCGCCGCCGCCGAGCGCGTCTTTACGTTTTCGCAGCAAGTCTTTTGCCTTGCGAGCCGCCTCGCGTGCTTCCGCAGCGAGCAAGCCTTTTCGCACGATCGTCTTAGCAACCCGTGGGTTCTCTTCAAAGTACTTGGCTAACTGTTCGCCCACGCCCGCATTGACGATGCTTTCCACATCACTGTTGCCCAGCTTGGTTTTCGTTTGCCCTTCGAACTGCGGATGCGGGACGCGAACGCTAATCACCGCGGTGATCCCTTCGCGGAAATCGTCACCGCCAGGAACTGCGGATCCTTTGAATAGATTTTCTTTCTTGCCGTAATTGTTCAACGTCCGCGTCAACGCCGATCGGAACCCCGAAACATGGGTCCCTCCTTCGATCGTATGAATATTGTTGACATAAGATTGGACGTTCTCGGTGTACTCGGCGCTGTACTGCATTGCGATATCGAACTGAGTTCCGTCCTTATCGCCTTGCAACTGGATCACATCGCTGTGCAACACGTCGCTGGCACGATTGAGATGCTCGACAAACTCGACGATCCCGCGCTCGTACTTGAAATCGCCTCCTTCGCCATTGCGTTCATCATGGAATTTGATGTGCACGCCACTATTGAGGAACGCCAATTCCTGCAGCCGTTTGAAAAGCGTATCGAAGCTGTACTTCGTCACACTAAAAATTTGATTATCGGCTTTGAACGTCGTCTTCGTTCCGGCGCGTTTGGTCACACGGCCTTTGACGACCGGCCCGGTGGGAACACCACGCTCGTACTCTTGAGTCCAAGTGAAACCATCGCGGCTGACTTCGACTTCGGCCCATTGGCTTAGAAAGTTGACAACGGTGACCCCGACGCCATGCAGACCACCGGAGGTTTGATAGGCGCCCTTTTCAAACTTGCCACCAAACTTCAGCACCGTCATCACGCCCTCGAGCGTACTGACTTCGCGGTCGAGTTCCTCGGAAAGCTGGTCGTGACGCGTGACGGGAATCCCTCGTCCGTCATCTTCGACCGTGACGCTACCGTCGGTATGCACGGTGACCGACACGGAATTCGCGAATCCCGCCATCGCTTCGTCGATCGAGTTGTCGACGACTTCGTAGACCAAGTGATGCAATCCTCGCGTCGAGGTGTCACCGATGTACATCCCGGGACGCTCGCGGACATGTTCGAGGTCCGAAAGGTGCTGCAAATCTTTGTCGGTATATTCCGAGTTTGCTTTGGGGGCCGTGGAGACTTGGATGGAGGCAACTTGCTGTGCGGGAGCATCGCCCGTGACCGCCGCAGCGTCATTCACTGCAGCTGTTTCGGGGGTTGCGTTTGCGTCAGCCGCAGGAGTTGCGTCGTCGGATGTGGGTTCCGATTGGGGGTCGTCGCTCATGAAAAGCCTGTATCGAGAACACTCGGGAAGTAGCCGAAAAAAGTTAATCGCTATGCGACGTATTCTAACGTTTTTCTCGATGTTCCGCGATGCCTCCTTGGCATCCCCAAACAGGGCGTTTTTACGGCGTTTTAGCGGCTTTCAAAACGACTCCGCCGTTTCACCACAAACCCGGGGCGAAACCCCAGTTTTAAGCTCCCGACGAAACGATTTTAACGGGCTGATCGCGGAAGGTATTTTTGGTACGCCTGGACCGCCAACTTGTCGCAGCGCTCGTTCTCGAGATGACCGGCGTGCCCTTTGACGTGATTGAAAATGATCTTGTGCTTCTGCATCAATTGATCGAGCTCACGCCACAATTCTTTGTTTTTGATCGGCACCAATTTCGATCCGTCTTTGCGTTTCCATCCACGACTCTTCCAGCCCTTCATCCAACTGGTCATTCCCTGGCCCACATAGGTGCTGTCGGCATGCAGCGTGACCTCGCACGGTTCCTTTAGCGATTCGAGTCCGCGAATCACCGCCATCAATTCCATCCGATTGTTGGTCGATTCCGGTTCCCCATCGCTGCGTTCAAGTTCTTTGTCCGTTTTGCTGCATCGCAAAATGAACGCCCAACCGCCTGGCCCCGGATTCCCACTGCATGCACCATCAGTGAACAGATCGACTTTTTTCATTCCAACTTTCCTCATTCCCTTGAAAAATCATTCTCAGCAGAAAATCACTCTCGGCAGAGACGACTCACCAAGCCCCCGCCAACCCAACTGTCTAGTGAAAAGGTGTGCCAGCCACGTGAAAACGGTTGAAACCAGATCGATTTGAACAGCGAACACGATACATTAACAAATGCATAGCCGATCGAACATCGACCGCATCGTCGTCTAGTGGCGGCAAACGGATTGGCCAAGGGTTGCTGGCCAACACACGCTAAACGGGGGGAAGAGGGAGCGAACCATGGTGTCACACTACCACTTACAACATTGCCACTTTCAACACTGCTACTTACAACATTGCAGACCCCAATCAAAACCACGTCCTCGATATCGCCCGTCACTGCGGCTCGCGACGAGTCTGGCCGCGATCACGCTCGCGATGATCTCGCTAGATCGCTCCGCGGTGGTCGCACAAATGATCAACACCGCAGCGCCGTTCCAGCAGATCGGGACGAACTCATTTGAAAACAATCAATTCGGATTTTCGCTGCAGGGACCGAACTTCTTTGCCAATATCAATCCCGGCAACAATCCGGCGCCGTTTGCTCCCGAAGCGGTCAACTCAGGGGTTTCAGGCAATTTACGACAAAATTTCGGCAACGGCGTCTCGGGCAACCTGCGTTTCAATTTTGCTCAAGGAAGCAGCCAAAGTCTCTCGAGCACGACGCCGTCGGTGACCACGATGAATGGGGTTCCTGGGTCGATCGTTTCGCAAACCGTGACCCCATTTGTGACTGGCGTCACCCCAGTGGTCGGATCTTACCCCGTGCTCGCCAATCCGGCGCAGATCAGCCAGCAATTGATTCAGCAACAATTATGGTCGGTCCAGCAATCCAATGCCCAGCTTCGCATCGAACAGCTCAACGAATCGATCGAGCGGGCCGAGCGGGCGGCGTCGCAAGGCAAAGCAAAGATGGCACGCGCGAACTACTTGAACGCGATCCGAATGGCCCCCGAACCGCTGCGATCATCGCTGAAACAACGTATGGCGGCGGTGTTGAAACAAGCCCGCAGCCGAGATTAAACGCAGCCGACAATAAGTGGGTCGATAGTTGAAGAAGAGGTTCACTTCGCGGCTTTTGAAGTTGCGTCCGTCGATCCCACATTCAACCCAATTGCGTGATCTGACCAACTGGAAAACTTAACTTCAAAACTTGCGACTGCACGCATTTGGCCGAGAGTGACGCCGAAAGTCTTGGCGACTTTCGCTACGTCATGGTTTGCTTGATCTGGCTGTGGCCCACGTAGACTTTTCAAGTCGAGGGGCGTGATGCGGTCAAGCTGCTTGCGGCATCTTGCAGTGCCGCGGGCACCGCGGCCTGCGATGGGATCGAGATCGGCGAAACGGTCGCTAACCGCCATGGCAGCGTGACCCAGAAACGGCTGCCGCGTCCCAACTCGCTTTCAAAATCGACTTCACCCCCAAGCAGCTTTGCCAACTCTTTGACAATCGACAACCCGAGTCCGGTCCCTGCAAACTCGCGAGTCAAACCTTCGTCATTGAGTACCTTTTGACTCTGACGAAATTTTTGGAAAATGATGGGCTGATCTTCCTCGGCGATCCCCACTCCGGTGTCACTGACAGACAACCGGAAGCGACCGTTTTTGACGTCCTCGATGTGAACGGTGATCATGCCCCCTTCGGGTGTAAACTTAATCGCGTTGCTGAGCAAGTTATTCAGAATTTGCCCGAGTTTGTTTTGATCTTGGTAGGCTTTGGGCAGGTCCTCGGGAATCTCGACGGTCAACGAAATGTTCTTTTCTTCGGACAACGAATGGATCATATCACACTGCGCCGACACTAATCGCGACAAATCAAATTCGGCGCGACGCACCTCCATCTTGCCCGCTTCGACCTTGGCTAAATCCAAAATATCGTTGATCATTTCCAGCAATAAACGCCCGCTTTTACGGATATTTCCCGCATATCGCCGCTGTTTATCGTTCAGCGAATCGATCCCCTGCAGCACTTCAGAAAAGCCAATGATGCTGTTCAGCGGCGTTCGTAATTCGTGGCTCATGTTGGCCAAAAAGTCGCTCTTCAGCCGGTTTGCTTCGTAGAGCTGAAGGTTTAATTGCGCAAACTGATCCACCCGAGCATCCAATTCGCGGTTGACTTCTTGGATCTTGTCTTGCGTCTCGGTCAAGTGACGAAGCATTCGGTTAAACGCGTCGGCCAATTCACGGAACTCGTCTTCGGTATCGATCGTGGCGCGTTGGTTGGTGTCACCATGAGTAATCGCATCGCTGACATCACGCAGGTGATACAGCGGCTGCAAAACCAAGTAACGCACGATCGCGTGCAAGACAAACAACGTGACAGCGATAATCAACATCGCCAAAGCGATCACGATCGCACGAATCCAAGTCGTTTGCTCGTGCGTTTCCTGATACGGCATACTGACGCGGAACACGCGAAACGGATATTGCGATGCGAGCTTGGTTGGGTCTTCGTCGGGCGATGTCGAAATCGCGCCGCCGGTGGGACTGTGACACGACAACACGCACGTCGGTTTAAAGAAAACGGGCGAGTAATAGATGTAACGATCGTCGACCGGACCGTCCTCGGCAAACACCGTGGTGCCAAGTAAGCCGATCCGGCTCATCGCTTCGTTTTCGCCCAGATCGAGCGGTCGCTCGACATCCGGCCGGTCCTCGGCGATCTGGCGGCTGAGCCATTCGCGATATTGAGGCTGCAGACTTTTCAGTCGCGCTAGCTCCATCGCTCCGAGCGGCGTGTTGGCGGAGGGCAACTCGATTCGCGGCAAATTGTCATAGGTCGCCGAATCCTGTAACGCCAGAATCTGGAAGTCAATTTTGGCGTTCAGCAGCTCGGATCGTAGTCCCCCGAGCAATTCCTTTTCGCGGTTCACCACGTCTTCGGGCAATGCCGAGGACCACTGCGCATCGCTGTGGATCATCATCAGTTCCGCCGCCGCATAGTCGCGAGCCCGTTGGCGGGTCGTGTTGGTGACCAGACTTTTGGCCAGCAATTGGACGACGAAAAAAGCAGCGCACATCAAGACGAGCAGCGCCGAACCAAAAAAGAGCAGGCATTTCCGCTCAAGGCTCATCGATGCAAAAACGCTCTTGATGAAGCGAAACATGAAAATCCGAGGCAATCGTAAACGAGAAAAATGACAAAGCGGCATGCACGTGGATGCAATCGACAAAAATGACTGGCACGCCAGCGGCCTCCGACCATCGCCAAGCTGTGTGGTGCACGGCTGGCGACCCTCGGTGTTCGTTGTCCAGTCAGTATACTTTAACCGAAAGCCTGCACGATCGAACTTAAACCATGGACGCGGCAAAGCTTACAACTTTGCACCCGCCCCTGAAATCGACCGTTTTCCCCGCTAAAAAAGGGGAAAAAACACTGCGACGAGCGTCCCCGCGAAATACAAACTAGCGTTCCCTCAGCAGGCTTGGTCCCCGATCGGTTCCCCTAGTGTGACGAATTATTCCGATCCAGGGGAGGCGAATTTCGACCTCCACTCGACCTCCACATGGGGCACTCGAGCCACCCTGACTGATTCTCACCGGATCATTAAAACCCGACCTGATTGCGCAAAGCTCTCCATTTAACCTGAATTCGCTGCTTGCTTGCTGATTTTCTGACAACTAGCATGTGGGGCAGGGTGATAGCAGAAGCCTACCGGTCAAATTGATTCATTTGGTTATCGAAGAAGGCCATTGCCCCCAAAATCCCACCTTAGAAACTCGCACGCGACCCGCACTTCGGTGTGGAGGAGACAAAACGAACTATGAAACGAACGGCCCGAAGTCTATACCGATGGAGCCTCGTTGCCACGTTGACTTGCTTGCTCGGTATTAGCCCTGCATCCG
>TARA_R110002073_G_scaffold91740_2_pt1 | contig 24638 bp, 17 predicted proteins | sample TARA_R110002073 | Tara Oceans TARA_R110002073 (sample SAMEA4397174) | marine metagenome | biome: Polar Biome; feature: [DCM] deep chlorophyll maximum layer (ENVO:01000326); material: water (ENVO:00002006), including particulate matter (ENVO:01000060) such as... | depth 40 m | reverse complement strand
CCCCGGCCCCGCTGCTGGCCCAGCTGGCGACGGAAGGCGGTCGACTGAGCGCGTGGTCCAAATCATGAAAATCGCCTGCCTTGGTGGCGGCCCCGCCGGGCTCTATTTTGCAATTCAGATGCGCCTGCGCGACCCGCAATGCGTGGTCGATGTCTATGAGCGCAACAAGGCCGGTGACACCTTTGGATGGGGCGTCGTCTTCTCTGATCAGACGATGGACAATCTGCTCGCCAGCGACCCGGTGAGCGCCAAGGCCATTTCTGACAGCCTCGCGCATTGGGACGATATCGACGTCTTTCTGGACGGGGCCAAGGAAAGCTCCGGCGGTCACGGATTCTGTGGCATTGGTCGCAAGCGAATGCTCAACATCCTTCAAGACCGCGCCCGCGAACTGGGGGTCGGTCTGCATTTCGAGGCCAACATTACCGCCGATCTCTCGGCCTTTGAGGATTGCGACATGATCGTCGCGTCCGACGGCATCAATTCGGTGATCCGGGATTCGCGCAGCGACGTCTTCAAGCCGGACATTGATGTGCGCGCCAACAAATTCATCTGGCTGGGCACACACAAGGTCTTCGACGCCTTCACCTTCGCCTTCGTGCCGACCGATCATGGCTGGGTCTGGGCGCATGCCTATCGCTTCGATGATGATCTCTCGACCTTCATCGTGGAATGCTCGCAGGAGACCTGGGACGGGCTCGGCTTTGGCGAGATGGACCAGGACGAGACCTGCCGCGCCTGCGAAGCCCTGTTCGCAGACTACCTCGATGGCAACGCCTTGATGAGCAATGCCAGACATTTGCGGGGGTCCGCCTGGCTCAATTTCCGCCGCGTACTGTGCGAGACCTGGATCGACGGAAACGTCGTTCTGCTGGGCGATGCGGCCCACACCGCGCACTTCTCGATCGGGTCCGGCACCAAGCTGGCGCTGGAAGACGCGATCATGCTCGCCGAAGTGCTCACATCCTCCGACAAGTCGCTCGCCGAAGGCCTGCACGACTATCAGGAAACCCGCAAAGTCGAAGTGTTGAAGCTGCAGAGCGCGGCGCGCAATTCGACCGAATGGTTCGAAAACCTCGATCGCTATCTGGATTTTGAGCCCATCCAGTTTGCCTATTCCCTGCTGACAAGGTCACAGCGCGTCAGCCACGAGAATCTGCGCCTGCGCGACAAGGACTGGCTTGAGGGTGTCGAACGCTGGTTTGCCGGTAAAGTCGGGGCCGATCAGCGCCCACCCATGTTTGCGCCCTTCCAGCTGCGCGACATGAAGCTGGCCAACCGGGTCGTGGTCTCGCCCATGTGCATGTATTCGGCGCAGGACGGCCTGGTCGGCGATTTCCATTTCGTCCATTACGGCGCGCGGGCCATGGGCGGCGCCGGCCTTCTCTACACCGAGATGACCGATGTGTCCGCCGATGGTCGGATCAGTCCTGGATGCGCCGGGCTCTATACCGACGCGCATGTCGCGGCATGGACCCGGATCGTGGATTACGTCCACACCCACAGCCACGCAAAAATGGCGATCCAGCTCGCCCATGCCGGACGCAAGGGCTCTACGCGCCTCAGCTGGGAAGGCGACAGCAAGCCGCTGGCCTCGGGCAACTGGCCGATCATCGCCCCCTCGCCCATCCCCTGGAAGGAGGAAAACCAGATCCCGCGCGAGATGACCCGCGCCGATATGGATCAGGTCCGCGATGATTTCGTCGCCGCTACAAAACGCGCGCTCGCATGCGGCTTTGACATGGTCGAGCTGCACTGCGCTCACGGCTATCTGCTGTCCTCCTTCATCACCCCGGCCACCAACGAGCGCACCGACGATTATGGCGGCAGCCTTGAGAACCGGCTGCGCTTCCCGCTGGAAGTCTTCACGGCCATGCGGGCCGTCTGGCCGGCCGACAAGCCCGTGGCGGTCCGCCTGTCCGCGACAGACTGGCTGGGCGAAGACGGCATCACGGGCGACGATACGGTGAAGATTTCACACGCCTTCGTCGACGCCGGGGCCGACCTGATTGATGTCTCGGCGGGGCAGACCACGCCGTATGCGAAACCCGTCTATGGCCGCATGTTCCAGACGCCCTTCTCCGATCAGGTGCGCAATACGCTGCACTGCGCGACCATGGCGGTGGGCAATATTTACGAGACCGATCACGTCAACTCGATTCTGGCCGCAGGGCGCGCCGACCTTGTCGCCCTCGCCCGTCCGCATCTTGCCGATCCGAACTGGACTTTGCGTGCGGCCGCCGAACTGGGCTATCGACAGGCAGACATTCCCAACCAGTATGGGGCAGGCATTGCACAATTGGCGCGCAATCTGGAACGCGCAGCCGAAATGGGAGACTTGAAGGTATGAGCGAATTTGCAGGACGGCGCGCCGTCATTACCGGCGGTGGGACGGGCATCGGCCTGGCGGTCGCAAAACGGCTCGCGGCTGGAGGAGCCAGCGTTGTTCTGATGGGGCGCAATCTTGAGCGGCTGCAGGCGGCCGCCAAGGGAATTGACGGGGCCCTCGCCGTCCAGTGCGACGTCACCGACAGCGCCTCGGTTGATGCGGCCTTTGCCAAGGCGCGTGAAGGCGGGGCGATCAACATCCTGGTCAACAATGCCGGCATCGCGTCGGGCCGTCCCTTCCACAAGCTGGATGAGGCCGAGTGGCGGCGCATCCAGGACGTCAATGTCGATGGCGTCTTCCGCTGCACCAAGGCGGTCGTCGGCGATCTGATGGGCGGCGACTATGGTCGCGTCGTCAATATCGCCAGCGTCGCCGGCCTGCGTGGCGGACCCTATATCTCGCACTATTGCGCTTCGAAACACGCCGTCGTCGGCATGACCAAGGCGCTGGCCGTCGAATGGGCGCAGACCCCTGTCACGGTCAATGCGGTCTGCCCTGGCTATGTCGAGACCGACATGGCCGAAGGTGCGATCCAGACCATCATGTCCAATACCAAGCGCTCGCGCGACGAGGCGGTGGCCGAGCTCACCAAGATGAATCCGCAAGGCCGGATGATCCAGGTCGAGGAGGTCGCCGAAGCCGTGGCCTGGCTCTGCAATGCCAATTCCTACACCGTCAACGGGCAGGCCATCGCCCTCGACGGCGGCGCACCATAGGGTCGGCCCATGGATCCCAGCACCTTCGCACCCCGGCATTTTCTCTGGTCGTTTGCCGATGGCGTCGCCACGGTCACGCTCAACCGACCCGAGAAGAAAAACCCGCTGACGTTTGAAAGTTATGCGGAATTGCGCAACACATTTCGCGCCCTGGTCTACGCAAAAGAGGTCAAGGCGATTGTCCTCACCGGAGCGGAGGGCAATTTTTCCTCAGGCGGCGATGTCCGCGAAATCATCGGGCCACTGACCGAAATGGACATGCCGGCCCTGCTCGACTTCACCCGCATGACCGGTGATCTGGTCAAGGCGATCCGCGCCTGCCCGCAGCCGGTGGTTGCCGCCGTCGACGGCATCTGTGTGGGTGCCGGTGCCATCCTCGCCATGGCGAGCGATCTTCGCATCGCCACGCCAGAGGCCAAGTGCGCCTTCCTGTTCAACAAGGTGGGGCTGGCGGGCTGCGACATGGGCGCGTGCGCCATCCTGCCCCGCATCATTGGACAGGGCCGCGCGAGCGAGCTTCTTTTCCTTGGACGCACCATGACCGCCGAGGAAGGCGAGCGCTGGGGCTTCTGGAACGCGCTGGTCCCGTCGGATGAACTCGCCAGTGAAGCGGCGAGCTGGGCCGCGCGCCTTGCCGCCGGGCCGACCTTTGCCAATGGCGTCACCAAGACCCAGCTCAATGCCGAGTGGGATATGGGCATCGACCAGGCAATCGAGGCCGAAGCCCAGGCGCAGGCGATCTGCATGCAGACCGAGGATTTCAAGCGCGCCTACCGGGCCTTCATCGCGAAGGAAAAGCCCGTGTTCAAAGGAAATTGAGCCTTGGCTGACCAGACCTATCTCGACTGGCCGTTTCTGACCAATGCGCACCGCGATCTGGCCCGGCAGGTCGGCAGCTTCGCGCAAGGCCGGTTTGGCGACAGCGGCTTTGTCCACCATGGCGATATCGACTCTGAGTGCCGCGACATCCTCTCCGGTCTCGCCGGTGCGGGGATCACGAAATACGCCGTACCGGCCGCCTATGGCGGTGCGACGGACACGCTGGATGTGCGTTCGCTCTGCCTGATCCGTGAGGCGCTGGCCTATCGCTCCGGCCTGGCCGATTTCGTCTTCGCCATGCAGGGGCTGGGCTCCGGCACGATCAGCCTGTTTGGCTCCGAGGCGCAAAAAACCGCCTACCTTCCCGACGTGGCCTCGGGCAAGAAAATCGCTGCCTTTGCGCTCACCGAGCCGGAGGCCGGGTCGGACGTGTCCGCCCTTGCCTTCTCCGCAGATCGCAACGGACAAGACTTTGTCCTCAATGGCGAAAAGACTTTCATTTCCAATGGCGGCATCGCGGACTTCTATGTCGTCTTTGCCCGCACCGGCGAGGCGCAGGGTGCCCGCGGGATCAGTGCCTTCATCGTCGATGCCGACAATCCGGGGCTAAAGATTGCCGAACGGATCGAGACCATCGCGCCTCACCCGCTCGCCCGCCTTTCGTTTGAGAATTGCCGCATTGGCGCGGATGCGCTCATCGGCCAGGCCGGGTCCGGTTTCAAATACGCCATGTCGACGCTCGACGTCTTCCGTTCAACGGTCGCGGCCGCCGCGCTCGGCTTTGCCCGCCGCGCGCTCGACGAAGCGCTGGGGCGCGCCCAGTCACGCCAGCTCTTCGGCGGTGCGCTCTCTGACCTGCAGGGCGTGCAAAGCCAGCTTGCCGATATGGCGCTCAATATCGATGCCAGCGCGCTGCTCATCTTCCGCGCCGCCTGGGCCAAGGACGAAGGCGCGCCGCGCATCACCCGCGAAGCGGCGATGGCCAAACTCTATTCCACCGAGACGGCACAGACGACGATTGACGCGGCGGTACAGATTTTCGGCGGGCTGGGCGTGACCAGGGGCTCTGTCCCTGAGGCGCTTTATCGCGAGATCCGGGCGCTGCGCATTTATGAAGGCGCGTCCGAAGTCCAAAAAGTCGTCATCGCCAAGCAGATTATCGGAGGCGGCTAGCCATGCGAATTCTCCAACCACCCGGCTGGACCCGTCCCAAGGGCTATTCCAATGGCATCGAGGCTGAAGGTCGTCTGGTCTTCGTTGCCGGCCAGGTGGGGTGGGACGAAAATTGCGCGTTTCAAACCGATGACTTCGCGCAGCAATTTCGGCAGGTCCTCGTCAATACGCTCGCCGTGCTCGCCGAGGCCGGTGCGGGTCCGGACCACATTGTGCGCATGACGGGCTTCCTCACCAGTCGTGATGACTACAATGCCGCCGCCAAGGAGATCGGCGCGATCTGGAAAGAGCTGATGGGCCGCAACTACCCAACCATGGCCTTCGTCGAGGTCTCCGCCTTGATGGAATCGCGCGCGAAAATCGAGATCGAGACCACGGCGGTTGTGCCGGGGTAGCGCTTCGGCGGGATACAGATCAAAAATTCTGGACCCTGACTTTCGTCAGGGAAACCGCGTGCCGCAGGACGTAATTCAGCAATTCAGACATCCATTCAAATCGCGTCATGCCGGGGCAACGTCCCCGGCATCCATGGACAACAGGGACTGACGCCCTGTTGTGACGCCGGCATCCGGGATGACAGTTTTTGAATGCGTCACCCCCCTTCTTCTTAATGGGGAACGTCGCCCGAAGTGCCGGAAGGGATCAGCTCTCTCATGAAGGGAGAAGGATACGATGCACACGGACCTGTTTTCCCGGCGAAGGCCGGGATCCAGTCTCGTAAAGCTGGACCCTGACTTTCGTCAGGGAAACCGCGTGGCGCAGGACGTGATTCAGGGTGCCAGACATAAAACCAAATCGCGTCATGCCGGGGCAACGTCCCCGGCATCCATGTTGGCATCGGAATTCTGGATCGCAGGGACGGCACCCTGCGATGACGCGGCTGGAAGAAGATATCCAACCAAACCCGCTCCAACATCACTGCAACGTCATGCCCCGCTTTATGCGGGGCATCCCAATTGTTAGAGATTCCCCGGACAAGCCGGGGAATGACGCAGCTTGTTTATACGTCCTTAACCCGCTCCAGCACCATGGCTGCGCCCTGCCCGACGCCGACGCAGAGCGTGACGAGCGCATAGCGGCCGTTCTCAGCGTGGAGGCGCTGCACAGCGGTCAATGCGAGGCGCGCGCCGCTCATGCCGAGCGGGTGTCCAAGCGCGATGGCCCCGCCCCAGGCATTGAGGCGTTTATCGTCATCGGCCAGGCCCCAGCTTCGCGTGCAGGCCAGCGCCTGCGCGGCAAAGGCCTCGTTGAGTTCAATGACATCGATCTGGTCGAGCGAGAGGCCCGCCAGAGCGAGCGCTTTCTTTGACGCCGGGACCGGACCGATTCCCATTGTGCGCGGCGGCACACCGGCGGTGGCGTAAGCAACAATGCGGGCCAGCGGCTCGCAACCAAAATCCTCCGAACCGATCAGCAGAGCCGCCGCGCCGTCATTGACGCCCGACGCATTGCCCGCCGTGACCGACCCGTCCTTGCGGAAAGCGGCCCTGAGCTTGGAAAGCCCTTCGACTGTCGCGTCCGGGCGTGGATGTTCATCGGTCGAGACGACTATGGGATCGCCCTTGCGCTGCGGGATGGAGACCGGAGCGATCTGGGCCGCGAGATGACCCGCCGCAGCATGGGCCAGCGTCTGGGACCGGACCGCCAACGCGTCCTGGTCCTCGCGCAAAATCGAGAATTCCTCGGCCAGGTTTTCCGCCGTTTCCCCCATCGCCTCGACGCCGTACAGGCGTTCGATCTCCGGATTGACGAAGCGCCACCCAATCGTTGTGTCCTGCAACGCCGCTGCGCGCGAAAAGGCGGTATCGGGCTTGGCCATGACAAAGGGCGCGCGCGACATGCTTTCAACCCCACCCGCGATAATCATACCCGCCTCGCCGCAGCGGATGGCGCGGGCAGCCTGCCCGACAGCTTCCAGGCCTGAGGCGCACAGCCTGTTGACCGTCACGCCCGGAACGGTATGCGGCAGGCCGCAGAGCAGCACGGCCATGCGCGCGACATTGCGATTGTCCTCACCGGCCTGATTGGCGCAGCCCAATATCACCTCGTCGACCGTCTCCGGATCAAGCCCGGCCTGACGCTCCAGCAGGGCCTTTATCGGATGCGCGGCCAGGTCATCGGCCCTCACCCCGGCCAATGCGCCGCCATAGCGGCCAATCGGCGTTCGTACCCCGTCGAATAGGAAAGCCTCTCTTGTCATCGCCCTGCCCGTGTTAGAGTTTTTTTTGAACCGCACCCGCGCGACTCGAAAACCAACAATAGGCGCGGGCGGCAAGAATGGGGAGAGATGCGATGAGACTGGAGCCTTCGGGTTATGCCGACAGCTTTGCGCGCGATCGCCTGCCGGATGCAGAGCGATGGCCGGATTTCCGCTTTGATCTGCCTGAGTTGCAATACCCAGAACGTCTCAACTGTGCGGCCGAGCTCCTGGAGACCGCCGTCGCAGACGGCCACGGCGACACCGTCGCCATTTATTCCAAAGACCGCACCCTCACCTATTCCCAGCTTTTGGCCGAAGCTAATCGCATCGCCAATGTCCTGACCAATGATCTTGGTCTGAAGACCGGCCAGCGGGTTCTGATGCACGGCCCCAATTGCCCGGACATGTATGCCGTCTGGTATGGTGTGATCAAAGCGGGCGGCATCGCGGTGGCGACCATGCCCCTGTTGCGCGCCAAGGAATTGTCGACAGTGTGCGACAAGGGCGCGGTGTCACTCGCGCTCACCGACCAGCGCATGGCCGAAGAAGTCCATCTCGCCGCCAAGACATGCGCGAGTCTGACCCGCGTCGTCGAATGGGGCGCGGAAAGCGAACTGGAAAACCTGACCGCCCACGCGTCTCCTGATTTCAAGACTGTTGATACAGCCGCCGATGATATTGCATTGCTGGCCTTTACGTCCGGCACAACGGGCGAGCCGAAGGCGTGCGCGCATTTTCACCGAAGCGTACTGGCCATGGCCGACACGTTCGGCAAGCACACGCTCAAACCCCAGCCCGGCGATATCTATGCCGGCACGCCGCCCCTCGCCTTTACCTTCGGACTGGGCGCGTTTCTGGTGTTTCCGGCACGCGCACGAATATCGGTCGCCCTGCCGACAAGGCCCGGTTTCGAAGCGCTCTGCGAAACCATTCAGGAATTTGGCGTCACCCACACCTTCACCGCGCCGACCGGCTATCGCGCCATGCTGGGCCTGTGGGACCAGTATGATCTGACATCGCTCAAGGGCGGCGTGTCAGCCGGCGAGCATCTGCCCAAGGCGACCTGGGACGCCTATCGCGACAGGACCGGAATCGCCCTCATCGACGGCATCGGCGCGACGGAGATGATCCACATCTTCATCTCGGCCAGTGGTGACGACATCCGCCCTGGTGCGACCGGAAAACCGGTCCCGGGATATGAGGCCAAGGTCATCGGGGCCGATGGCGAAACCGTGCCGGATGGCGAAATTGGCCGCCTTGCCGTGCGGGGGCCGACCGGGTGTCTCTATCTCGATGATGACCGTCAGGCGAGCTATGTGCAGGACGGCTGGAACATCACCGGTGACCTCTATCGCCGGGATGCGGACGGATACTTCTTCTTTGTCGCCCGCAATGACGATCTGATTGTCTCTTCGGGCTACAATATTGCCGGCCCGGAAGTGGAACAGGCGCTGCTGATGCATGGTGCCGTGGCCGAATGTGCCGTCATTGGTGCGCCCTGCCCGGATCGCGGCATGGTGGTGCAGGCGCATGTGGTCCTCAAACCCGGCCATCTCGCCGGGGACGAACTGGCGACGGATCTGCAGAATTTCGTCAAGGCCACCATCGCGCCCTACAAATATCCGCGCTCGGTTGTGTTCACCGATGCCCTTCCCAAGACACAGACCGGGAAAATCCAGCGCTTTCGGCTGCGTGCGACAGCGTCGTGATGTGGCGTATTGCGCGACCCGCGATTAGGGTGCGGCCAGGTTGAAACAAGGACATTGCGATGCGTCAGTTTTTCGTCTTCATCAAATGCGAGCTGGGACAGACCTATGACGTTGCGGCGGCTCTTGTCGATCAGCTGGAAGACGCGCGGCAGGTGCATTCGGTCTCCGGTAATTTCGATTTGCTGGCACACTTTTCCGTCGACTCCGACGCCGATGTCGGCCGCTATGTGACGCAGCGTGTCCAGACCCTGCCCGGTATCAAGGACACGCAAACCCTGCTCTGCTTCAACGCCTTCACCAAGGACCAGGGTCTGGGCGAAGGCTGATCCATCATGCATTTTGGCGTCTTTGATCTCTTCAAGATCGGTATTGGTCCGTCGAGTTCCCACACCGTGGGACCGATGGTTGCTGGCCGCGTCTTTCTCGAACGTATCCGCGATGAAGCCGGCCTCGACAGGATCGAGAAGGTCGAGGCCGAGCTCTATGGCTCCCTCGCCCTGACCGGCTTGGGCCACGGCACCGATCAGGCGGTTCTGCTGGGCCTGGAAGGCTGTGTCCCCTCGACCACCGACCCGGATGATGTTCCGGGACTCATCAGCGCGATCCGCGAGACCGAAACCATCAACCTGCTCGGCCAGCACCGCATCCCCTTCCACGTGCGCCACGATTTGATGATGCGCGGCGAAGTGCGCCTGCCCTTCCATTCCAATGCCATGAAGTTTCGCGCCTATGACGCGCAAGGCAGCGTCATCAAGGAAGAAATCTGGTATTCGATCGGGGGCGGCTTCGTCATTGACGAGGCCGAGGCCGGACGCAATTCCGCCGCGGGCGAGCAAGGCGGCGAACCCTATCCGTTCGACAGTGGCAAGGAATTGCTGGAACAGGCCGCCAAGGCGGGCCTGTCCATCCCCGAATTGATGCTGGAAAATGAAAAGGCCTTCCGTTCCGAAGCTGAAATCCGCGAAGGCATCCACACAATCTGGCAGGCGATGGAAACCTGTATTTCGCGCGGCCTGCGCCAGGAAGGCATCCTGCCCGGTGGGCTGAAGGTCAAACGCCGCGCGCCCGGCATTCGCCAGGATTTGCTGGATCATCCCGAACGCGCCGAGACCGATCCGCTGACCGCCATGGACTGGATCAATCTGTGGGCCATGGCCGTCAACGAGGAAAACGCCGCCGGGGGCCGCGTCGTCACCGCGCCGACCAATGGCGCGGCCGGGATCATTCCCGCGGTCGTGCGCTATTTCGACCGGCATCACCGGCGCAGCGACGACAAGGATGCCATTCTGCGCTTCTTCCTCACCGCCGCAGCAATCGGGGCGCTCTACAAGAAGAACGCCTCCATTTCCGGCGCAGAGGCCGGCTGTCAGGGCGAAGTCGGCGTGGCCTGTTCGATGGCTGCCGGCGGCCTCGCGGCGGCGCTGGGCGGGACCAATTCACAGATTGAATGCGCCGCCGAAATTGGCATGGAGCACAATCTGGGCCTGACCTGCGATCCGGTTGGCGGGCTGGTCCAGATCCCCTGCATTGAGCGCAACGCCATCGGGGCCATCAAGGCCATCGATGCCGCGCGCCTCGCCCTGAAGGGCAGCGGCGACCACAAGGTCAGCCTTGATCAGGTCATCAAGACCATGGCCGATGTCGCCAAGGACATGTCTGACAAGTACAAGGAAACCTCGACCGGGGGCCTGGCCGCGAATGTGCCGATGTGCTGATCCCTTAGGTTGGCGCGTTGCCTGACGTCGATTCCGCGCCAGTCCCACTCGCCGTTTCATCGAGAATGTTCAGCGGCTGGCCATCCCGCAGATTTTCTGCGCCGCGGATGACAACCCGGTCGCCTGCTTCGATCTCGCCTTCAACGGCGACATATTCGCCATCCTGCGCGCCTGTCAGGACCTGAACCTGTCGCGCCGTGGACTCGTCCGACACTACAAAGACATGACTGCCCTGACTGCGCAGCACCAGGGCATCGCGCGGCACAGCGACGACGCTCTGGGGGCGCTCGGTCGGCACGGAAACGCGCACGGCACTGCCGACAATCCAGGGCGCATCGGCCAGATCAAGGCGAATTTCAAAAGTTCGCGAGACTGAGTCACCGACCGGGATGATGGCCCGGATGGGTGCCATCAGGTCGACACTGCCATCACTGACGCGGACCTGGTCACCGACCGTAATGAATGGTGCCACCGCGACAGGGGTCTGGGCGCGCGCCTCCAGTGAGGCGGTGTCGACCAGGCGAACGATATTTGCGCCCGGCGCGGAATATTCGCCAACCTGGATCAGCCGTTCGACGACGCGGCCACTGAACGGCGCGGTCACCTCCATCCGGGCTAGGTCGAGCTGGGCGCGCTGCACGGCGCTGCTGGCCTCGCTCTGCTCCTGCAGCGCCAGATTACGGGCAAGCTCGACTTCGCGCAGGCGGGTTTGCGGCGCGGTGCCATTCTCGGCCAGCCGGGTCCAGCGTTCAAACTCCTCATCCTGGAATCGTGCATTCTCCGACAGGCGCGCATAGCGCGACCGCGCTTCGGAAAGTTGCAATCGGGCCTGGCGATCATCGAGACGCGCGACCGCCTCGCCCGCTTCGACCCAATCACCGGGCTCGGCCACATAGACCACCCGCCCGGCAGCCTCGGCGGCGATGCGGGAATCCGAGCGGCTGAGAACCGTGGCCGGACTCTGGATCGTCGGGGCCATCTGGCGCGCGACCGAGACATCCGTGCGAACCGCTGCGGGAGGCGGTCCTCCACCGGGCTGCTGGGCCAGCGCAGGGGCCGCGAGCGCGAGGCTCAAAAGGGAAATCAGGACGGAATGACGGATCATGGGAGGTCTCATTCAGCAGGCGCAAGGCGCGCGGATGACGGAAGGGCGCGGGTTTCTCCGACCCGCAGGAGACTGGGAAGCAGGAACAGGGTGAAAACCAGCGAGACGCTCATCCCGCCGACAATGGCGGCGGCCAGTCCGCGATAGATTTCGCTGCCTGCGCCGGGGAAAACCAGCATCGGCGTCATGCCCAGTATGGAGGTGAGCGTCGACATGAAGATCGGCCGCATGCGCAGGCGCAGGGCGTGATTGACCGCCGAGCGTCGGTCCATCCCCTCGCGTTCGCACTGGCGCGTCTGGTCAACCAGCAGGATGGCGTTGTTGATCACCAGGCCGAGCAGGATGATGAAGCCCATCATGGTCAGCAGATCGAGGGGCTGGCGTTGCTGCGTGGCTTCCTGAAGGACCAGGTCGAGAATGCGCAGCACCACCACCCCTCCGACAGTCGCCAGGGGAATGGTGATCAGCACAATCACCGAGTCCCGGATCGACCGGAACAGCCCGGCCAGGATCAGGAACAGGATGAACAGCGCGAACAGGAAGTTCTGGGTCATCGTCCGCACCGCCCTGTCCAGACTGTCCGCCGCGCCGCCATAACTGATCGACCCGTCGGACGGCAGGGCCGCATAGAGCGCAGGTTCAATGTCGGCCTGGATCGTCTCGAGGACCTCCTGCAAGGTCATGTTCTCCGGTTGCGACATGAACAGCGTGATGGTCCGACGACGATCGACACGCTGCAGGCCTGACGGTGCCAGTGTTTCCTCGACGTCCACCAGGTCACCGAGCGGAAGGACCGCGCCGCTGGGGGTGACGACCGGCACACCTTCCAGTTCCTGGAAAGAATCCCAGCCTTCGGTGCGCAGGATCATGTTCAATCGGCTGTCGCCATCAAAATACTCGCCGACAAAAAGCCCGTCACCGAGCATCGAGACGACACTGGCCACGCCGGCCCGCGACCAGCCCACTTCCTGGATCCGGCGATCATCCGGACGGATGGCATAGCTGGGCTGGGTCGCCTGTGGCGACGGGTTGGCATTGATATTGGCCGTCGGGAAGCGTTCGCGCAGCAGGCGCATGCCATCCTGCGCCGCCAGTGCCAGCGCGTCCGGATTGGCTGATTGCAGATTGACCTGCACATTCCCGCCGCCCCCGAAATTGCCGAACAGGTCACCGCGCGCGGCGAAGGCCTGCACGTCCGGGATACCGGTCACGATTTCCTCGCGCACCAGCCGTTCCAGCTCGCGCACATCGCCGATGTCACGTGGTCTGACCCCCAGGGTCGCGAATTGCCCACCCTGTCCGCCGATATAATAGTTGCGCAGCGCCGGTTCCTCGTTGCCCGCCATGTAGGGTTCGAGACGCTCGATCACGGTCTGGACAACGTCAGACCGCACCCATTCCACATCTGCGCCCGCCGGCAGCATGAAGAAGGCGTCGATCGCATCGCGTTTGACCGGTGGCAGGTAGTCGAGATTGGGCAACAGGATCGGCGTCGCAACGAGCGGAACGGCGATCAGGCCACCGATCAACGCGTAGCGCCGGACAGGCCGGTCAGAGGTCGCCATGATGAAGTCTGCCATTCGCGACAGGATGGGCTGCGGGCGCACGCCCTTTGCCGCGCGTATGAAGCGGGCCGCCGCCACCGGCAGCACGGTGACCGCGACGATCATCGACAGCGCCACGCCCACGGCAATGGTAATCGCCAGATCGGCAAACAGCTGCCCCTCGGCATCATCAAGGAAGATGATCGGCAGGAAGATCGCGACCGTCGTCGTGGTCGAGGCAAAGAGCGCGCCCCAAACCTGACCGGCCCCTTTCTCGGAGGCCGTACGGGCATCCTCTCCGGCCTCTCGTCGCCGGACGATATTCTCCAGTACGACAATGGCGGCATCGAGCACCATCCCTGTCGCAAACGCCAGCCCGGCCAGGGAGATCACATTGAGGGATCGTCCCAGAACAAAGAGGATGATCAGCGTCGAAAGCAGACAGACCGGAATTGCCAGCGCGATGATCAGCGTGGCGCGCATCCTGCGCAGGAAGAGCCACAGCCCGGCAATGGCCATCATGATTCCAAAGACCAGATTGGTCCGCAGAAGGTTGATGGCGCGGTCAATGAACACCGACGCGTCAAAGGACGGCTGAATCGTCAGGCCAAGCGCCGCCGCTTCGTTTTCATTGAGGCTGGCGACCTCATCCTTCACCGCATTGAGCGTAGCGAGAAAATTGGCTCCATTCTGGCGCGACACCGAGATGCCGATGGCGGGATTGCCATTCTGGTAGGCAAAACCCTGGCGTTCGCCGAGTTCAATACCAACACTTGCCACGTCGCCCAGGCGCACCGGACTCCCCTCGCGCCAGTCGATGATCAGTTCGTTGAGCTCGCGCGGATCGTATTCGCCTTCATAATTCAGGGTGAAGGCCCGCCGCCCGATCGTGGCATTGCCGCCCGAGACGTCACGATTGCCATTCAGTGCAGCAACGACCTGCGGCAGCGTCACGCCGAGCGCGGCGGCGCGGTACGGGTCCAGCACAATCTGGAATTCACGGTTGCGCAGCCCCCAATTCACCTGTGCGCTGGCCACACCGGGGATCGCCGAAATACGGGGTGTGACGATATTGTTGGCGAAATCGGCATAGTCATCGACATCATTGGGATTGCCGGGCAGGAGCTGGATGAAAAAGTAGATCAGCGTTTCGCCGCTGCCGCCGGCACCACCGTTGAAGATATTGGGGCCATAGGCATCCAGCGGCATGGGCGGCAGCTGGTTCATCCGGCTGACGACCTCAATCATCGCCTGGTCCATATTGGTGCCATTGGCGAAGGTCAGCGCAATAAACGCCCCGCCCTGCCCGATATTGACGCGCATTTCCTCCAGACCGGTCAGCCCGCTCAGCGCCTGTTCCTGGGGCTCGACGATCTCGGATTCCAGCTCTGTCGGGGAGGCTGAACGCCACGAGGTCTGGACGAAGAGTTGCGGCTGCGATGTGTCGGGAAAGAGCTGAACCGGCAACTGGGTAAAGCTCACGGCACCGATAACGGTCAGCAACAGCAGACCGATCAGGACCGCGACCGGATTCTTCAAGGCAAAGCGTGTCAGGAACATGGTTGAGTCTCCCCTCGTCACCGTGATGACGGGGCAGACCTCGCCGGTCCCATACAGTCAGATTAAGATTGGTTCACGCGGCTCACGGGCGTGTGAGCAATAGTTTGTTTTTCACGCGCCGTTGCGCGCGCTTGGCCAATTCTTCAAAAAGATCAGCCGCAAACTTTTGAAAATTCTCGCGGATGGAACTATCGCAAAGCAAGGCAACATCGAAACTTGGTGAGCCATTCAAGGAACGGGTACTTAATGGCCCTACAATGCCAACCAAATCATCATACAATTCCTGCCTCTCCGCCTCGTCGGGAAATGCGTATTGGTCCTTAATATACCCCGTCGAAAATTGGATGTTTCCATTCTTGTAGCGGTTTAAAAAGAAAGGATATTTGAGGCCAGAAGCCGTAGGTAGTGCAACATAAATCGACGCTTGCGGGCCGGTTACACCAGTCTTGCATCCCAACGATTCAACGATTTCGAGGAATCGCATTGCCCCGCTCATTGCCTTGACGCCAAGCGGTGCAATGTGGAGCTTCAACCAGTCTTCTTTTGAAAGTTCCGGCAGAGAATTTTGTGGGTTTTTCGCCGTTTTGGACTGCTCGGTTTGCCCAATTATCCGGGGAGCCAACGTAGTCAATGAACCGTCCAGAGACGTAAACCAAGCAAGTTCGACCGCGCGAACATCTGCCCTCATTTGATCATTCAAAAACTCAACCACACGCGCGAGTTCGGAGGGTATCGTATCGGCGACAAAGACCAACTTGAGGTTTCCGGCGCTGAAATTGGCATCGACAGATGCCCAAAAGTCATCAGGCGCACCACCTTCGAGAAACGCATCTAAGACCTCTGCCGGATCCTTTCCCTCAGCTGTCGCAGAAATCGAGAAGGCCTCAGCCAGCTTTCCAGGTTTCCAATATGCGGCCGCATTTGCCGCATAATCGAGAAGTTGTCCGACGACTTCGCGGCGCAATCGAGTGTCAACAGCGCGCTTTAGCTCCACAAGTACCGGAATGGCTTTTCGCGTGACGAACAGATGATCGACGGACCACCGTCCGCTATTCTCCAGACCGTCGGCTATAGGTTGCTCGCGCCGAATAAGAAGAAGTTCACCGTCTTCGTCTTCAATTACCGCGGGATGGCGAGCCACTAGCGCCTGCATAGAATCCTCATCACGCGGTGCCGCTGGTCGCATTTCTACGATGTCGCCATTTTCGTCGACTGTAAAAACGGCGCTTCGCTTCATCGCTTAATCCTGCCTCACCAATGCCTAGACCCGCACCTCGACAATCGTCGCTTCGGTCTGCGCCTTGATCTCGTCCACGGTCACGCCGGGGGCCAGCTCGACCAGGGCCAAACCACCCTCCACGACATCAAATACGCCCAGGCCGGTGATGACCCGGTCGACAACGCCCGTCCCGGTGAGCGGCAGGGAGCAGCTCTTGAGGAGTTTGGGATCACCGGCTTTCGAGGAATGATCCATGATCACAACGACGCGCTTCACGCCGGCGACCAGGTCCATCGCGCCGCCCATGCCCTTGACCATCTTGCCCGGGATCATCCAGTTGGCGATATCGCCCGTCTCGGAGACTTCCATCGCGCCAAGGATCGACAGGTCGATATGACCGCCACGGATCATCGCAAAGCTGTCGGCTGACGAAAAATAGCTGGTGCGGCGAAGTTCGGTGATCGTCTGCTTGCCGGCATTGATCAGATCGGCATCGACCTCGTCATCATAGGGGAAAGGCCCCATGCCGAGCATGCCGTTTTCCGATTGAAGCGTTACATCAATATCATCGCCGATATAGTTGGCAACCAAGGTCGGAATCCCGATGCCAAGATTGACGTAGAAGCCATCTTCGAGCTCTTTTGCGGCGCGTTGCGCCATTTCATCGCGGGTCCAGGCCATGACTATGCCTCCCTCTGGCGCGTGGTGCGCTGTTCAATCCGTTTTTCAAATTCGCCCTTGAAGAAGCGCTGCACGAAAATGCCGGGTGTGTGGATGTTTTCCGGGTCGAGTGAGCCGACCTCAACGATCTCTTCCACTTCGGCGACCGTGACCTTGCCGGCTGTCGCCATCATCGGATTGAAGTTCCGCGCGGTCTTCCGGTAGATCACATTGCCCTGGGTGTCAGCCTTCCAGCCTTTCACAATGGACAAATCGGCCTTCAGGCCGGTTTCCATAATGTAGGTCTCGCCGTCGAATTCGCGATGATCCTTGCCCTCGGCAATTACCGTGCCCACGCCGGTCTTCACATAAAACCCGGGAATACCCGCCCCACCTGCGCGAATGCGCTCGGCCAGCGTGCCCTGCGGATTGAATTCCAGCTCCAGCTCACCGGAGAGGAATTGGCGTTCGAATTCCTTGTTCTCGCCGACATAGGACGAGATCATTTTCTTGATCCGCTTGGCGTCGAGCAACTTGCCCAGACCAAAGCCGTCCACACCGCAATTGTTCGAGATAATGGTCAAATCCTTGACCCCGGAGTCCAGGATCGCCGCGATGGCGTTTTCCGGGATGCCGCACAGGCCGAACCCACCGGCCATGATCGTCATGCCGTCAAACAGGACGCCATCCAGCGCCGATTGTGCGTCCTTGTAATCCTTGCCCATTTAAGGTCCTCCGGAGGGGGTCTCAGCCTGCATCGCCCGTCGGACCCGACATGGCTGGCCTTGCCCGCGCGATGCAATCATAACAATTTGTCGAACTCTTAGCGCCTTTGCGATAGCGGGGCCAGTCGATGACCACCCTTAGTGCAAGGCGATTACAGTCCATGACCACGCTAGATGCCCTGCTCGCCGATCCGGAATGGTTTCCCGAAACACTCGACACCAGCGGGGACATGATCCGCTTTGCGCGGGTCACGGCGGCCGGCCTTCGCGCGACGCCCTTTCTCGACCAGCGCATGGCCCCCATCGTCACTGATCGCCGGGAAGCGCCCCTGTCACAAGCGGTCAAGACATGGCGCAGCGACAAGGCGCGCAAGACGCACACGCCGGCTTTCATTTTTCATTCTGCCTTTTGCTGTTCGACCCTGCTCGCACGCGCGCTGGACGCCCCTGGCACATGCCTGGCGCTCAAGGAGCCGGATATCCTGATGGCGCTGGCCAACGCCCTGCGGGTGGATGAAACCCTCAAGCGCGATGCGCGCGCGGCCAACCAGATTGTGGATTTTATTTTCGAATTGCTCGGGCGGCGTTTCACCGGTGGTGAACGCATCCTCCTCAAGCCGACCAATTCCGCCAACAACCTGTTGCCGCATGCGCTGCGACTCAAAGCGCCCAGCCTCGCGCTTTACGGCGATCTTCGCAGCTTCCTGGTCTCGGTGATCAAGAAGGGGGAACCCTGCAAGGCCTTCGTGCGCCTGCAGTACAATATCTTTTCGCTCGACCCGGGTGGCCTTTCGGCGATCCCGCATCGCCAGGCCATGGGGCTGACCGACCTCCAGGTCGCGGCGATGATCTGGCGTCACCAGCTCGAATTGTTCACCCGCGAGCTTGAACAGTCGCGCGGCAACAATCCCGTCTCGCTGGATTTTCGCGCCTTGCTGGAGTCGCCGGCAGAGTGCCTGGCCGCCGTGTCGAGACATCTCAAGCTGCGCCACCTACCCGCCGATCTTACGCAGATCGCAAACGGCCCGGTATTCCGGCAGAATTCCAAGGACGCACAGGAAGAGTATGATTCCGCCCGGCGCGACGCCGAAGAGGCTGAACTGGACGCTCGCCATGGGGAGACGCTCGACCTGATTGTGCCCTGGGCCATGGGGTTGAATCTGGGTCAGGCCTTCGACCTGCCTCTGCCCCGTCCGCTGACCGTGGCGTCTGCCGGCTAAAGCGGAAGGTCCAATTCCCCTTCAGGCGGCCGCTCGCGCCCGTCGATCTCGATCGCCAGTGCACCGCCAAAGAACACCGCATAGGCACCCCAGTAGATCCAGAGCAGGAAGACGACCAGCGCTCCGAGCGAGCCGTAGGCACCCGGATGGACAATGCTGGACACATAGAATGAGAACGCGGCCGAGATGGACAGCCAGAGCAGCGTCGCCACGCCGGCAGCCGTCAGCGCTGCCAGCCAGCTGACTTCGCCCGCCCGGCGCATCACATAGCGATACATCAGGCCGAGCGCGATTGTCATCGCCGTGGCCGAAATGGTCCATTCGTTGAAAACCAGACCCGCATCGAGATCGCCCAGTCCCAGCCATCGGGCAATCGGACGCAGGATGATCGGAATGGTCAGGATGACGACATTGGACAGCGCGACCAGCAAGCCGGCCGCCAGAACTGCGCCCATGGCCAGGAGATTGAACTTCAACACATTGCGCAAGTCCCCGACCCGGGCAATCTGGTTGAGCCCGGCGATCAGCGCCTTGGCCCCCCGCGCTGCAGCAAAGAGCGAGATCAGCAGAGCGATTCCGCCCTGGATGGACAGGCTGGTATTGGACTGAACGGCCACGCGCGCAATCTGGTCGAAGGCAAAGTCCTGCGCCGTTTGGGGCAGAATGCCGGCGAAACGTCCGATCTGGGCCTGGGCATCGTCAATGGAAAAGACGATCCCGTAGATGGAGGCCGCGACCCCAATCAGCGGAAACAGGGCCAAGAGCGTAAAAAACGAAACCCCACCGGCAAACAGCATCACTTCGCGTGCCATGGTCCGGCGAATCGCGCGCACGACGACGCCGACAATCGGCCAGTTGGCCACGAGTGCGGACAGGCGGCGAAGATAGCGGATGGGTGAGTAGAAGCCTTGCATCGCCTGCCAGATAGCCTGTTCCGGGCAGACGCGCAAAAGCGAAACGCCGGTCGTTGGGGACGACCGGCGTTTCTGGGGTAATTAGAACCGGTAAACCGGCCGAGGCGGCGAACGTGCGAGGGACAAAAAGTGTCCGCCGATCTCGAGATTGAAACTGCCAGCCTGCGTTTGAACCGTTCATGAACGAAAGCATCAGCCCCGTTCATCTTCGCATTGCAGCGCATGGACGCATTCACTGGTTTGCGAGACGACGGGAATATGACACTCTTTGTCGAACCGGAGGGAGCTGGGGCAGCCATGGGACGCAAGCTCAATGTCTTGATCCTCGATTGTGGCGGAGACGCCGCGCTTGCGCGAAAAGGCCTTGATGCCAGTGGCTTCGTCATGACGTCCTGGCCGGTCGATGCCACGCCCGACCGTCTCGCCCAGCCCGTTTGGGATGCAATCCTGATCGTCGCCGATACCGAAGACGATGTTCTCGCTGCCGTGCAACAGGTGAAGAATTCCCCGAGCGCCGGGACACCCATCCTTGCCTGTTCAGATTTCAACCCGCTCCCGTTTGGCGTCCAGGCCTGGCTGCGCCCCCCGGCCTCCTCGACTCAACTGGCAGCACGGATCCGGACCTTGTCGCGGCTTCGCACCATGGAAGACATCGTCCTGCGCCGACGCGCGGCGGCACATGTTTTCGACAAGTCCCTGCAAGATGATTTGGACGAGGATGGACGCGCCTGCGTGTTGTTCGTCGGCGAAGCCACGCCGCGCTTCATGCACTTGCGCTACGCCCTGTCGGATATCAATACCGACGTGATCGCGGCGTTTTCGTCCTATTCCGCATTCGACTATCTGCATGAGCGCCCGTTTGACGCCGTCGTGCTCAACGCGATGAAATCCACCGACATCGCCTTCACCATCAGTTCCGCGATGCGCCGCAATACCCGCCTCTATCACACGCCGGTCCTGTTGCTGGCGCGCGCCGGACTGAAGGATGCCGCCGAGGAGGCCTTTGCGCGGGGCGTCTCCGACCTCCTGCCCGACAACGCCACCGACGAAGAGATTCGCGGACGCATCCTCATCCTCGCCGAGGAGCGCCGCCGCCGTCGCCGTGCCAAGCGGCGGCTCGAAGCGTGCCGGACGCCCAAGACACTCGACGAGGATACCGGCCTCTACCGCGAACGCTTCGCCCTGGCGCACCTGCAGGACCTGCTCAACGCCACGCGCCGCAATGAACGGGCGACCGGCCTCGTCCTGCTGCGCCTCGGCGCGCCGGAACACGCACAGTCGGATTCAGCCATCCGCGATGCCCGCAAGCAATTTGCGTCCATGCTGCGGCACCTGTTGCGGGCGGAAGACTGCGCGGCCTGTCTGGCACCGGACCTGTTCGCCGCCATCCTGCCGATGACCGATGCCGAAGGGGCCGCCTGTGTCGCGGAGCGCGTCGCGGCAATCGCCGATTGCACCGCTTTTGAAGGGGATGACCCGCTGCGCCCCTTCCGTCTCTCGGTCCAGACCGCTGCCGTCGACGCCATGGGCGAGGAAACCGCCGAAGCGTTTATCGAACGCGCACAGCGCCTGTTTTCAACACCCAAAACAAAAGCTTTGTAAGTCAGTTAGGCGGCATTCTTCGCGCGCGTCGCGAGATCGGCCAGCCGCGATATGCCCCGCTCCAGTCCGCGCAACCGGTCCTGTCCATTCGGCCAGTTCCCGACCAGAACCAGCTTCTGGTCCGGGCGCACACGGAAAGAGTCTGGATTTGAATTCATCAGCGCAATGAGACCGCCCGGATCTGCAAAGGCATCATTGCGGAAGTGAACCACCGCCCCTTTCGGACCGGCATCGACCTTGGCCACACCGGAGATCTTGCACAAATGCTTGATCGCCATGACCCGCAACAAATGCTCGACCTCTTCGGGCAACGGACCAAAGCGGTCGATGAATTCAGCGGCCAGGGCCTCGCGCTCCTCGCGCGTATCCAGTTGTGACAGGCGGCGGTAAAGCGAGAGCCGGACATCCAGATCCGACACATAGCTTTCGGGAATCAGGACGGAGACGCCCGCATTGATCGACGGTGACCACTCGTGATCGTCTGCGCCGGCATCCCCCTTGAGCGAGGCCACGGCCTCTTCGAGCATGGACTGGTAGAGCTCGACACCCACATCGCGGATATGGCCCGATTGCTCTTCGCCGAGCAAATTCCCGCCGCCGCGCAGGTCGAGATCGTGCGATGCCAGCGTGAATCCGGCCCCAAGTGAATCCAGCGAATGGAGCACTTGCAGCCGTGTCTCGGCGGACGCCGTCATCTTGTGATTGTGCGGTGTCATCAAATAGGCATAGGCCCGCGTCTTTGACCGCCCGACACGTCCGCGCAACTGATAAAGCTGGGACAGGCCGAACCGGTCCGCGCGGTTGATGATCAGCGTGTTGGCCGTCGGTATGTCCAGGCCGGATTCCACAATCGTCGTGGACAGGAGCACATCATACCGGCCTTCGTAAAAAGCGGTCATGATATCCTCCAGCCGGCTCGGAGCCATCTGGCCATGCGCGGTGATGAAATTCACCTCAGGCACCTGCTCGCGCAGGAATTCTGCCAGCGAGTCGAGGTCGGCAATCCGCGATGTCACGAAATAGGCCTGCCCGCCGCGATATTTCTCTCTGAGCAGGGCTTCGCGGATCGTGACCGAATCAAACGGTGCGACATAGGTGCGAACGGCCAGGCGATCGACCGGCGGCGTCGCGATGATCGAAAGATCGCGGATACCCGTCAGCGCCAGCTGCAGCGTGCGCGGGATCGGCGTCGCGGTCAGTGTCAGCACATGAACATCGGCGCGCATGTCCTTCATGCGCTCCTTGTGCTTCACACCGAAGTGCTGCTCCTCGTCGACGATCAGCAGGCCGAGATTCTTGAACTTGACCGAGGCCGTCAGAACCGCGTGGGTGCCGATCACGATCTCCGCCGTTCCCGCCTCCAGTTCGCTGCGTGTTGCCGCGGCTTCCTTGGGGGGCACCAGGCGCGACAGGCGGCGCACCTTGATGGGCCAGTTACGGAAGCGCTCAACGAAGGTGGCGTAGTGCTGGCGCGCGAGCAGGGTCGTCGGCGCGACAACAGCGACCTGTTTGCCCGACATCGCCGCGACAAAGGCGGCCCGCAATGCGACCTCGGTCTTGCCAAAGCCGACATCGCCGCAAATCAGCCGGTCCATCGGACGGCCGCTGGCGAAATCGGTGAACACATCACTGATGGCATTGAGCTGGTCGTCGGTCTCGGCAAACGGGAATGCCGCACAGAACTCGTCATAGATGCCGCTGGGCGTCTCGATTATGTCGGTCTTGCGGGCATGGCGTTCAGCGGCGATCCGGATCAGTTGATCGGCCATGTCCCGCAGGCGTTTCTTGGCCTTGGCCTTGCGCGCCTGCCAGGCGACGCCGCCCAGGCGATCGAGCTGTATCTCCTCACTGTCGGAGCCATAGCGCGACAACAGCTCGATGTTTTCCACGGGAAGGAAAAGCTTGGCACCGCCATGATATTCCAGCTCGAGACAATCGTGCGGCGCGTCCTGAACCGTCAGGGTCTTCAGGCCCTGATAGCGCGCCAGCCCATGGTCAACATGGACGACAAGATCACCGACGGAGAGCGATCCGGCCTGCAGGATGATATCGGCTGACTTGCGTTTGCCACGCGGTCGGGCAAGACGGTCGCCCAGAATATCCTGCTCTGACAGGACGACCAGGTCGCCGGTCTCGAAACCGCGCTCAACCGGAAAGACCGCGCGCAGGACTCCCCCCTTGGGGGCCTTGGCGACATCCGTCCAGTGACTGATCGCCGTGATGGACTTCAACCCGTGATCGCCCAGGACCGAGCCCAGACGATCCGACGCGCCTTCACTCCATGACGCCAGCAGAACCCGCTTTCCAAAGCCCTGCAATTCCTGCACGTGCTTGGCGACTGCATCAAAAACATTGATGCCTTCACTGGCGCGCTCGGCAGCAAAGATACGGCCCTGCCGCCCGTCCAGATTGATCGCGTCCAGGGAGGGATCGGCAAAGGCCGAGAAACGGCGGACGTCACGGCCCTTCAGGCTCTCGTTGAACTCGTCTGCGAGCTCATAAAGGGCGTTGGGCTTCAACGCCCGGAAAACCGGCTGTGACAACGCACTTTTGCCGCCCGCTTCATTGGCCCGCTGGCGCGCATCAAAATAGTCCGCAATCAGCGTCCCGCGCTCTTCCAGAGCGTCCCCGGACAGCGCATCCAGAAAGATCAGCGCCGTCGGACCGACATAGTCGGCGACCGTTTCCAGGCGCTCATGAAACAGCGGCAGCAGGTGTTCAGAGCCCGAGGCGCGCACGCCTTCACTGATCGCGTGATAGACGGTGTCGCTGTCCCGCGCCGCGCCGAAGGTCTTGAGGAAGTTGCTGCGGAATCGCGAAATCGACTCCGGATCGATCAACACTTCTGACACCGGGTCGAACTGAACCCGCTGTAGCTGGCGAATGGTCCGCTGCGATTCCGCATCGAAACTGCGAATGGACTCCAGCGAGTCACCAAAGAAATCGAGCCGGACCGGATCACTCATCTCGGGCGCAAAGGCATCGATCACGCCGCCGCGGATCGCAAAATCGCCCGGCTCCATCACCGTCGCGACCCGCGAATAGCCATTGATGGCGAAATAGGCTTTTAGCGCGTCCTGATCGACGATCTCTCCGGGCTTGGCAGCAAATCCGGCGCTCGCCATGACCGAGCGGGGTGCCGCGCGCTGTGTCATCGCATTGATCGTCGTCACGACAATCAGCGGCGTTTTTTCAGCGGGCTCCCGGCGGGCGAGCGTCGCAAGCGCCCCTGCCCGCCGCGCGGCGATACGCGGTGAAGGCGAAACCCGGTCATAGGGTTGGCAGTCCCAGGCTGGAAGGGACAGGCGCGGCAGGTCCGGCGCGTAGAATTTGCACGCGGCCGTGAACGACGCGGCCCGCGACTCATC
>TARA_R110002073_G_scaffold336575_1_pt1 | contig 24658 bp, 20 predicted proteins | sample TARA_R110002073 | Tara Oceans TARA_R110002073 (sample SAMEA4397174) | marine metagenome | biome: Polar Biome; feature: [DCM] deep chlorophyll maximum layer (ENVO:01000326); material: water (ENVO:00002006), including particulate matter (ENVO:01000060) such as... | depth 40 m | reverse complement strand
AACCCAATCTTTCATAACGCCTGGTACAGAAAATGGGGGCATCCCAAGTGCAGATAGCATCGGTCTAATTTCAGATGCGGCACAACGATGTAGCAGCGTGCCAATGCAAATAGATTACAAAGGACAGATGACGCAAGTTCGGATCGATCAATCAGAGGCTGCGGTTGCAGTGACCAATATTGAAGAGAGAAGTTCCGCTCGCCTACTTTCTCAGCAAATACGTGACCAAGAAAATATTGAAGCAATAGTCGGTGTAGCTGCAAGAGAATTGGATAGTGTGGACCAGGTTCCGGATGTTGATCCTGACAAAGATTGGACGACGCGTTTTTTCAGATGTGCTGCTGACGTCTCGTCCGAGCAAATGCAGGATCTTTGGGGAAGGGTGCTCGCAGGCAAATTGAAACGTCCTCAGGGCTATAGCTTACGGACCTTGGAGGCTTTGCGAAATATGACAAAAGAAGAGGCAGAGGCTTTCTCGAGGGTCGCTGATGAAGCAATTCTCGGGGCTGAAGGTGTCGCATTCGTATTTCGATCGTTGTATCTGCCGAGCGGACGGGGGTCCTATGACGACATTTTGGTTGCGAAGATAATAGGAGCTGCTCATGACTCGAGTGGGCTCAGGTATGAATACGATCCTGAAGATCAGGGGGTGTTCGATTTTGTAATTGGATCGAAAGTCCTACGTTTGAAACTGATTGACAAAGCGTGCAAGCTTGATTTGTATGTGTATTTGTTTACACCTGTCGGCCGGGATTTGTTGCGATTGGGGCCGGCTAAATCCAATGCGGAAAACATCGAGGAGTTTATTCTTGCTTTAAAAAAATACGAAGAGCATTGTTCCGTTTCGACGGCGACGGTCTTTAGTGACTCTTCGTCCGAGACATCGAAATGCGGCGAGTTTATTTCGTACGAAAGTTTTGAAGATCTATTGGCGGCGGAACGTCAGCGAAAAACTTAATTTGGTGGCCGAGTCTACTTGTGGTAGAGCTAGCGTGGCAAAACAAAAGGGGGACGGAGGGTAAGTTGCCAGGCAGTTGCACCTGAGAGTCGCGATCGCACGGTAGCCAGGTGGCGCTGTTCTCCGACGGACGCCAGTTCGGCTAAATATGAAGCGATTTTGGATGGTCTCTCACCCGCGTGGCTAGTTCTTGGAATCGCGAGCGGCTTCGAGTTGTTTGATCCATGGCCCGATGTAGAAGCCGTTGTCGCGATAGGTGCGTCCGCTGACGAGGTTGCCATCGATCACGCAGGGTTCATCGACGAAGATTCCGCCGCAGACTTCTAAGTCGAATTGGCACTTGGCAACCGTGGCCATTCGGCGACCACGCACGCGATCCGCGTAGGCAGGAATCTCGACCCCGTGACAAACGCTGGCGATGGGTTTGTTGGTGTCAAAGAAGTGTTGGGTGATCCGCACCAAGTCCTCGTCGTAGCGGATGTACTCGGGTGCTCTGCCGCCGGAGAAGAAGATGCCGGCGTAGTCTTCTTCCTTCACATCCGCGAAAGGAACACCGCAATCCAGCGTGTAGCCTTCCCATTCCTTGGTGATCGTCCATCCCGGTTTGATTTCGTGCAAGACGAGCTGGTAGAGCCGTTTTTCGGGTGCAATGACGACCGGTTCGAAGCCAGCTTCTTGCAGCCGGTAGTACGGATACATCGTGTCCAGCAACTCGGTGGCATCACCGATAACGATCAACACTTTTTCCATGACGGATTCCCGTGGTACAGTCGCGAAAATCGTCGCGTGGCAATCAGTTCGCCTCGCACACGCCGATTTCTAAGACCATCACTTTACCTTGCCGCGGAACGGTCGCGTATCAGGCAACGAGTTTTCACCAGAATGGTAGCCGCCGAATGAGGTGATGCTGCGCCACGGCTGTCGCACTCGATCAGCGAGGGCGAACGAGCTTTTCCAAGTAGTCATCCGCTTCACGAGAGTCCCATTCATCTGGATCGACTTCTCGCGTCATGGATGATGAGGCCTTGGGCTTTGTCCAGCGGAGTCCGCTGGCTTTCCATGCCAGTAGGTAGCGACCAATGGCTGTGGTCAGCAGACCGGGCATGGTCGCTACCAAAGATGCCAGCAACGGAACCAGCGTCATCTGAAACAACAAGCTGGAGCTACCAGCGATCGCGTCGTTGTCGCTCAGCTGCAATCCAATCGAAGAAAGCAACTCGATGAACGTCGAGATGATTCCCGCAGCAACCGGCAACCAAGTCAAAGGTTGAAACGCAGCGAGCACTTGTGGGTTCTTGAAACGTACCACCAGTATCAATGCCACGATGAACAACGCGGCCGACAGAATGCTGAGGACCAACGTGAGCGGCAATCCGATCAATTGGATGAGAAACTGAACGTTCAAAACAGCTCGCTCCAGACGAGAATGAAGGAATCGCGGTAGTGGACGGCGGGGGGGACGTTCTGTCCAGTTCCAATGTTCGATCCGCCTTGAAGCTCGTCAAATCTTCATTTGAGCGAGACCGGCTGCGTTCAGCTGACGTCCTTCACGTGCTCCCGATCGGTGCGTAGGGAACCAACTAGCTCACCGAAAACGCTCGCTTTGAAAGCCTTTTAAAGCCGGCGGGTAGAAAAAATCGAATCTTTGTCCGACTTCAGGGGCGATCGTGACATAGAGTTCAAGTGGTTCCTCATGAGAGGCCCATTTTGGAGCCGGGGGGTTCCTTGAAAGGTGACATGGACAGCCAGCTGTTCAAACACAAGTACCCCTGCGATGACAATCAGCTCCAGTACATCATCGAGTTTCGCAAGTCGGTCTCTCCTCGTAGAGAACTTTCAACTGAGCGCCCGTGCGTCCAGTCAGACCGAACCCGAAACACTTCTGCGTCGCGTGGACACCACGTCTGACCGGATCAATTCACTGGTTGCCGGCATCAGCGAAAAGTTGTTGGATGCCGCTCGAGCCGGAAGTTCTTTCTCGAATCTCCAGGGCAGCATCGACACCGCACTGACTGAGATCAGTGAGCTCCTCGGGCAATCATTGACGTTAGGCGGATCCGAGAATTCCGTTGTTCGCGGCCTCGATTCCAGTCAGATCAAAGACCTAGAAATCTTGTCGTTGCCGCCCAATGGATCGGCACGATTTTCCGGTGGGATCACGCAACAAGCGGGCAACGCGAAGGTTTTGATCACCGATGCCGGACGTCTGCAGGGTGGCGGTTCACTCGACCTGAAGATCGGCGATTCGGAGCGTCGGATCCAGTTTCAACCCGGGCGTTCCATTGCGGGCATGGCTCAGCAAATCAATTCGAAGAACGTTGGCGTCAAGGCGATCGAGCTGGATGGGAAATTACGCTTGACTTCGCGGACTTCTCAATCGCTAGAGGCGACCGTGCGTCCCGTTCGAGTGGGACGAAACTATGGCGACAATCAATTGTTTGGAGTCAACGCGTCACAGATCGATCGTGTTGACCTAAGCCGTTTGCCTGAAGGTGTATCTGAAACGGTACAAGGACAAGTCGATTCTGTGGCTGCCGTTGCTCGGCTGACTTACCAAGGCAATGCCAGTGGATTGGTCACCGGGTCGGCAAGCTTTGATCTGAGCGGAGATCTTGGCACCGCGAATGTGGAAACCACTCGTGGTGAATCGTTGCTTTCATTTGCTGAGAAAATCAATAACGTTTCGGCATTCACTGGCGTCAAGGCGGAAGTCAACGGGAATGAGCTTCGGCTTGTATCCCAAATGAGAGGTGACGATGCGGAAGTGCGATTGTCCAACGTCGTTCGACAGTTTCGTCCGACAGTTGAAGGGGTGAATGCGGCGCAGATTCCACGTTTCGATTTGCAAAGCATCGCGGATGGAGCCGTGGTCGAATTATCCGGCACTGTCACCACCGCTGCGGACACTGCGAAGTTGCAATACCAGGGCAGTGGCGGCAACGTAGCCGACACCGCCTTGTTCACACTTTCGGGCAGCCTGGGTAGCGAACAAATTGCCATTGTCCAAGGTGAATCGCTCACAAATGTTCGTGATCGAATCAATGCGGAAACAGAGTCCACGGGTGTGGTTGCCACCGTCGACGGCGACACGCTTCAGTTCAGCGGTCAAACGATTGGATCGTCCGAAAGCATTCAGGTGACGTTGGATGACATCACTCAATATGTCGATGTCGAAGGCGTCAACGCGGGGCAGATTCAAGGGTTCACGGTGAATTCGTCCGAGCCCCGGTCGACCAACACTTTGAGCGGAACCGTCGACCAAACGGCAACCAAAGGCCAGCTGACCTACGACGGTTTCTTGGGCTCCGTCAGTGGTAGTGCAACGTTCAATCTGACGGGTGAACTGGGTACGGCCGAAATCGATGTTGGCGCCTTTCAATCGCTCAGTTCTCTTCGCGACGACATCAACGACCGAACGGGCGACACGGGGGTGGTGGCGACGCTGTCTGGCAGTAGGCTGACGCTGGAAAGCCAAGGTGAGGGCTCGGATGGTATTGTCGAAGTAGACGTTGTTTCGGGCTCCTTCGACACCGATGGCGGGGATGGAAACGGGAACGCCGCTGGCACGGATGCCCAATTGACCATCAATGGTGAATCCGTCGTGGCCGATGGCAACCATGTGGACTATGCCGATTCACTCGGGTCGTATTCCTTTGACGTGCAGTCCGGGTTCACTGGCACATTCGACTCGATTGAAGTGACCACATCAGACGGAAGTTTTGACCTTTCCGGAGGTGATGAAACCGGGGCGGCTTACGGCGTGGATGCAGAGGCCACTTTCAACGGTCAATCGTTCGTTGCTGATGGCGATGAGTTTGATGTCACCATCGATTCCGCTGTCATGACATTCGATGTCGAAACTGGATTCCTTGGTGCGATTGACCCCATCACGTTGCGATCCGATGAAGATGAGTTTTCTGTCTCAGGAGGAGATGGAAATGGCAACGCCTATGGGCAAGACGGCCAAGCAACCATCAACGGCCAAACCTACACTTCATCCACCAACACGTTCGAGGTGTCCCTCGGCGAGAGTTCGATCGATTTGGAGTTTGTCGACGGTTTTGTAGGAGCTCTGGACGCATTTGAAATCGATTCCGAGGTCACCCTGCAGCGTCGTACTGGGAGTCCAAGTACCTACCGCTCATCAGCGACTCGCGAACAATTCGCGATCAACGGGCAAGAAGTGACCAAGGTCAACGGACGGTATGAATTCGAACAGGATGGCGTGAGGATCGGTTTTCAACTCGTAGAAGGTTTTCGCGGCAGTTTCGAAAACTTCACGATCACCGCGAACGGGTCCGCATCGGAATCCTATCGCAGTTCCCAGATGGAGGCGTTGACTGGCACGACGTTGGAAGCAACCCAGACCGCACTGGCGGATCTGTTCCAACTGGCATCGGGTGGAAAGTACGACAGCGAAAACGTGGACGCGCTGGATGCTTACAACGTGACGAAAGACGTTTTGGCCAATTTGCAATCGATGTTCGGAGTTTCCTCCCGGCAAGGGCGTTCACTCAACGGATTGCTGTTCGACCAAAGTGCCTGAGCGACGTCGCACCGTCGTTGTTCTCAATAGCTATTGGATTCCAACCGCACCTTTCCTCGGAAGATCCAATAGATGATCACGGTGTAGCTGAGAACACACGGCATCCCGATTCCCGCGATGATCAACATAATGTTCAGTGTGCCCTCGCTGCTTCTCGCGTTTTCGAGCGTGATGCTGTAGGACGGGTCGATCGTCGAAAGCATGAAGTTGGGAAAGATCCCGACGCTAAAGAGCCAGGCCAAAGCCAGGATCACCATCGCCGATGAGAAGAATGCATAGGCGGGTTTACCAAGGTGCATCGCGCGCGGGATGTTCAATACCGCCAACGCGTTAAGAATCGGAACGACCCATAGAATGGGATAGTTGGCAATGTTCTCGGTCGCATGCGGCACGTGCCACCACGTCGCGAAAGTGACGAGCGAATACATCCCGGCGAATACGTAGAACAAGGGTGTGATGGCTGCTCTCACGCGCTGCTGCAATTTTTCTTCTGTTTTTAAATACAAGAAGATCGCACCGTGCAGTGCAAACAGTGAAACGGTCAGCGTGCCCACCAGCAACGGGTACCAAGTCAATTGGCTGAACAAGCTGCCTTCGTAGTGGTACATGGGGCCGAGTTCCATTCCCTGCATGACGTTTCCGCCGGCGATGCCGAGCAGCAACGCAGCGCAGGTTGACGACAAAAAGAAACCAAAGTCCCAAAGTCGTCTCCAAGTGGGCGAGTGAACTTTCGAACGAAACTCAAGGCTGACGGCACGGCCAATCAAACAAGTCAGCAGCAAGTAGAACGCGAGATAGAAACTACTGAACACGGTTGCGTAGGCGACGGGAAAAGCAGCGAAGAGAGCCCCGCCAAATGTGACCAGCCAAACTTCGTTTCCATCCCACAGCGGGCCGATGGAGTTCATCACCAGTCGACGCTCCTCATCCGTTTTCGCGATGAACGGGTGAAGGATTCCAACGCCCAAGTCAAATCCATCCAGAATCGTGTAGCCGCATAGCAAAACGCCCAATAAAACAAACCATATGAACGTGACGGTTTCGTAGCTCATTCCGAGTCCTCCTCGAGAAAATCCCCGCCGTGCGATTTGCCGGTCCGTTGGAATTGCTCCGACATCGAATTTGGATGCGTGCGTCGCTTGTGTTCTAACAATGCATCGATGCTTTCCGGGCCATGCTGGATTTTGTGATTCAAGACAAACACCCACACGGCGAAGAGCATCGAGTAGATGATCCCGAACAAGATGATGGAGCTGAGGACTTGCTCGGCGGTGACCGATTCGCTCAGGCCATCGGCTGTTCTCAGGCCGATCATTTCCACGCCGTCTTGGATCGACGGATAGACGATCCAAGGTTGTCGGCCAACTTCGGCGGTGATCCAGCCAGCCTGATTCGCGGTCATGGCAGCGATGGGCATGAACACGATTGTCCACAGCAACCAACGGCGTTGTAGCAGAGTGCCGCGAAACCAGAACCAGCAGGCGAGTGACGAAACTCCAATCATCATGGTTCCCAGCCCAACCATCAGGTGAAATGTTTGAAACGGCAACCAAACCGGTGGTCGTTCATCGGAAGGGATTTGGTCCATTCCAGGCACAGGTTCCATCGGGTCGTTGTGAACCATCAGACTCAGCAGATAGGGAACTCGAACGCCAAAGTGAACCTTTTCTTCTTCGGCATCAGGCCATCCGAAAAGGTAAAGTCCCGTGGGCTGATCCGTCGTTTCGAAGTGGGCCTCCATCGCGGCCAGTTTTGCCGGCTGAGTTTCGACGAGCTTCTGAGCCGAGTCATGACCGGTGGCTCCGGCCAGAAGCGTGAACAGCAACGAAGTGGGCAATGCGATCGACAAACAGCGACGCGCAATCTCTTCGTGTCGTCCCTTGAGCAAGTAGTACGAACAAACCGAAGCGACGAAGAAAGCCCCCAGAACGAATGCTCCGATCAACGTATGAGTCAGGCGATCAACCGAGGAAGGGTTGAAAACCATTGCCCAGAAATCGGTGACTTCAGCCCTGGGCATGGACTCGCCTTGCACGTCATGCCAAACGATGTGATAGCCGGCCGGCGTCTGTTGCCAACTGTTGGCGACGACGATCCAAACCGCACTGAACATCGATCCGAGAAACACCATCAACGTGCTGAACAAGTGCATGGTCGGACCGACTCGATCCCACCCAAACACCAGCACCGCCAAAAATCCGCTTTCCAAAAAGAACGCAAAGATTCCCTCGGCGGCCAGTGCGGATCCGAATACGTCTCCGACAAACCGAGAGTAGGCGGCCCAGTTGGTGCCGAACTCAAACTCCATGACGATACCCGTCGACACACCCATCGCGAAATTGACGGCAAAGATTCGTGTCCAAAACCGGGCGGCCGCTTCCCATGCCGGATTGCGAGTGCGGTAGTACGCCAATTCGCACAGGAATAGTTGCAGGCCCAGACCAATCGATAACGGCGGAAACAGGTAGTGGAACATGATCGTTCCTGCAAACTGCAACCGGCTGAGAATCTCAACGTCCATCATGGCGAAGTGTCCGTGGGTTGATGTCGTGGTGAGTTCATCACGGCGAAGGAAATTGGCGTATGAATCGGCGATCAATCCAAGTCTTCAGCGTCCAACACCATTTCGCATGAAATGAAAACCATCCGTAGTCGAGCAGGCCTTTTCCATCACCGGTATTCAAGATTTTGAGAAACGTTTTCCGCGAATGAAACTTCTTCATCGGAGCATTTTCAATGAACGCTCGAAGGTTGTGCCACAGAATGGGACTTTGACGCACCGCGGTCACGCCGGCTTTCGGGGCGGGGGAACGAATGACTGTTCCCGCGTCTCCAACGGCAAAAACATGTTGGTGCGACAACGATTGCAGTGTGTCTGATGTGGCAATGAAGCCTCGGTCATCGGTGTCGAGACGGGTCTGATGAAGAATGATTGGTGGGGCCGCACCGGTCGCCCAAACGACCGCGTCGAACGGAATCGTCTTGCCATTGTTTGTGGTGAGTGATTCATCGCTAACTTGGGTGACGGTTGAATTGAAGTGAATTTCAATGTTTCGTTCCGCCAACAACCGCAGAATGGTTTCTTGGCTTCTCGCATTCAGCTCATCGCCAACGGATGGGCTGCGAGAGAACAGATGCAATTGCACCTGATCGAGTCGGCCTTGTTTGCGGAGATGTTCGTGCAGGCACAGCAAGATTTCGACGCTGGCCACGCCACCACCCACGATGGCAACCCGTTTGTTGATGACCTTTGGATCACTCGCGCAGTCGATTCGTTCGGACAGTCGCCGCAAGAACGTTTGCATCGGTTTAGTTGGAACGATCAACGATGATTCGTGTTCGTTCCAACCGGCCGGCTTCGATCCAATTCCGATCGATAACACATCGAACGGCACCGGGACGTGGTCGGAAAAGCAAATTTGGTTCGAATCCAGATCGATGAATGTTGTTTTGGCGACGATCAATGTCGCCCCGGCTCGATCAGCCATCACTCGCAAGTCGATTTGCATTTCCTCTTCGGTGAATTGTTCACCGAGGGTGCCGGGCAACATGCCAGAATACGTTGCGATGGGAAACGGGCTGATGCAAACCAAGTCGCAGCGATCGATTGGATGATCAACCCATTGTTTCAGCACGTGGGCATTGGTGTGTCCGATGCCGAGCAACACAATCGTTTTTTGATTCGACGGCTTGCGAACCGAGTTCATGTTCTTGCATTCAACACGCGAAAACATCGAGCGGGACGGTATGTCCCAGCCGAAACGATGCCTAAGCATTATTGCCGAACGGACGCACGCGAAAAGCTGTGGCGAAGCGTCACACGCGGTGGAACGTCGCTTTGGATGCCAAACGCAAAGCGATGCTCGGTTGAAAGATCACGCCAGAATGTCGCGAACGACGTGGCCGTGCACATCGGTCAATCGGAACCGGCGGCCTTGGTACTTGTAGGTCAGTCGCTCGTGATCGATGCCCATCAGATTCAAAATGGTCGCGTTGAAGTCGTGCACGTGGACACCATTTTCCGCCACGTTGTAGCTGAACTCGTCCGTCGTTCCGTAACTCATTCCGGGCCGAATTCCGCCGCCGGCCATCCAGGTCGTGAAGCAACGCGGATGGTGATCGCGGCCATAGTTGCCTGGGGTCAACGTTCCTTGCGAGTACGACGTGCGTCCAAATTCACCGCCCCAGATGACCAAGGTGTCATCCAACATTCCCAGACGCTTGAGATCCTTCACCAGTGCGGCGGACGCTTGGTCGGTTTCCTTGGCTTGGCCAGTGATTCCCTTGGGCAAGTTGGAGTGCTGGTCCCAACCTTGATGGTAGAGCTGAATGAAGCGAACGTCGCGCTGAGCCAATCGACGAGCCAGCAAGCAGTTGGCGGCGAAGGTTCCCGGTTGCTTGGCGTCTTCACCGTACAACTCGAATGTCGACTCCGGTTCGTCCGAGAAATCCGTGGCGTCAGGCACGCTGGTTTGCATCTTGAACGCCATCTCGTACTGAGCGATCCGCGATTGGATCTCCGGGTCAAATTCGCGTCGATACTGGTGCGAATTCAAGCGGTTGATCGAGTCGAGCTGTTGACGCCGATGATCGCGTGAGATGCCGTCTGGGTTGGACAAATACAACACGGGATCTTCACCGCCGCGGAACTGGACACCTTGATACTTGGAATCCAAAAATCCGTTGCCCCACAAACGGGAGTAGAGCGGTTGGCCGCCTTGGCCTTTGGTGACCAGCACCACGAAGGCGGGAAGGTCATCGTTTTCGCTGCCCAGCCCGTAGGAGATCCACGAACCGAGCGATGGCCGGCCAGCGATCTGTGACCCGGTTTGGAAGAACGTGATCGCGGGGTCATGGTTGATCGCTTCGGTGTGCATTGATTTGATGAAGCACACATCGTCAACGATGTCGCGGTGATACGGCAGCAGTTCGCTCAGCCAAGCACCGGATTGACCATGTTGAGCAAACTTGAACTTGGAAGCCGCGACCGGCAGCGAGCTTTGGTTCACCGACATGCCGGTCAAGCGTTGCTCGCCACGAACCTCGGGAGGCAATTCGCGTCCGTGCATTTGTTCGAGCATCGGCTTGTGATCGAACAAGTCTTGCTGGGCGGGACCGCCGGATTGAAATAAGTAGATGATCCGTTTTGCTTTGGGAGCAAAGTGCATCCCGCCAAGATCGGCAGTGGGTGTCGCAGCCGAGGCCATGTCTCGTCTGAGCAAGTGCGCGAGTGCGGCGGCACCGACGGTGGAGGTGGCTTGTTTGAGGAAGACACGGCGTTTGGATTGCAGTGAGAAATCAGGAGTCATGATGGGTTCCCTCGCATGAAAGATGGCGAGACAGGTGGTGGCTTGGAAGTTCGATAAAACGATTCGGGGAAGGGCGGCCCTAGCGGGCCGTTGATTGAATGAGCCGCACCGCGTTAGCGGCGGTTGGTCAGATGCCAACCGGGGCTAACGCCCATCGGCTAATTGTTGCCATTCGGTATGCGACTAAATCAACAATCGGCTAGCGTTTCCAAATCGTGGCGTCCAAGTTCAGGATGACTTGGCACAGTGAGGTCGTGGCAGCGAGTTCGGCGAGGGAAACGTCGCTGGGTAATTCTCGTTCACCGATCGACAGGTAGCTTTTGGCTGCCTCGATGTCTTTCTCGAAGATCGTTTGCTCTTGTTGATAGAGCGCGACGAGTTCTTCCAGTTCGGTTGTATCGGGGCGTCGTCCGGCCAATTGCAAGAAAGCGTTCTCGATTCGTCGTTCGGGTGCTTCGTTGCTCATCAATGTGGTCGCTAGTACGCGAGCGGCTTCGATGAATTGTTCATCGTTGAGCAGCACGAGTGCTTGCAATGGCGTGTTGGTTCGCGATCGTTTGACCGTGCAGACTTCACGCGACGATGCGTCGAAGACCATCATGTTGGGAAGCGGAGCGGTGCGTTTCCAAACGGAATACAGCGACCGGCGGTACAGCGATTTACCAACCGATTGCTGATACGGTGGCGACATCCCGTTGGATTCTCGCCAAAGGTCTTGGCCCGGTTGATAAGGCGACACCGGAGGTCCGCCCATCTCTGGGTTCAGCAATCCGGAAGCGGCCAAGGCGAGGTCGCGAATTTGTTCGGCCGCGAGTCGATAGGACGGGCCGCGGGCAAGCAATCGATTGGTCGGGTCGCTGTTGAACTGTTCCTGCGTGCAGCGAGAATCTTGACGATAGGTCGCGGAGAGCACGATGTTGCGGCACAGGCGTTGGATGTCCCAGTCGTGATCAATAAAATCGCGAGCCAACCAGTCGAGAAGCTTGGGATGAGTTGGCAGGTCACCTTGCAAACCAAAGTTCTCGGGCGTGCGGACCAACGGATCGGCGAAGAAATTGCCCCACAGTCGGTTGACGGCAACGCGAGCAGTCAGCGGGTGCTCGGGATGCGTAATCCATTGAGCCAACCCCAAGCGATCCTTCGGAGCGTCCTCAGGGAATGGAATCGGGATGGCTTTCAAAACCGTTCGTTCGACCCGTGTGGTTTCGTCGGTCTCGGCATCGTATTCCCCGCGGAGCAACAGGTGTGTTTCGCGAGGTTCATCCAGCTCACGCATGATCGGGATCTCTTGGATGACTTCTTCGGCCATCACGAATTCATGTCGAGCCTGGCGAAGTTGAGCAAACGCGTCGCGAGCGTCTTGATCCAATGCGGACGCGAACGTTGCTGCGTCAGCGGGCCGAGCTTCACCCGTCGCCAAAACTTGCAGTTCAAGCGAAGTCAGGTTGCGTTCGTAAAGTCGGACGTCGTCGATCAAGCCGCCGGCGAACCCGCGGGCTCGGAAGCGTTGGCCGATCACGAATTCACCACCGTGATCCACCACGACGTTGCATGATTTCTTCAGCTCGTCACGCAGTGTCACCGTTTTCAGTTCGCGACCGTTGAGGAAAAGCTTCAGCCCTGATGCCTGGGACGATCCGTCATAGGTTGCCGCGACTTGATGCCATTGGTTGGCTGGGATTGGTTTTACCGTGCGAACGCTGATGGCATTTCCAGGCCAAACCCGAGCCATGCGTGATTCGAGGTGGCCGTCTTGGATCGTCAGGTCGTATCCGTTGTAGCCGCAGTCCGTTCCGCGAGTGTGATGGACGATCAGGCTGCGTTCGGGCGATCGTTCGGGATCGTTGAGCGTGACAACGACGGTGAACGGCGTCCAGCGATCAAGCGGTTCGATGTCATGTGTGGTCACACCGCGCTCGCCATCCAGTTTCAATGCCATCCGGTTGGTCGGGGTATCCGGTTGATCTGATGTCGCTTCTTTGGAATCGTCTTTGGCAGCCGAGCGGGCTTTTTCGTCATCGGCAAGCGTTGGATTCAGGCGAGCGATCTCACAGCCTTCGACGGGCACCAAGTCACACATCTTCGCCCAAGATCGATCAGACTCGGATGGGTGATAAATGGGTTTGACGGCGTTGTCGAAACCTTGATCAAACGCCAACGCGAGTCGCAGGTCGGGAATGTCGTCGGCGGTGATGGATGCCGCTTCGCTGGCATGAAAACGCTTCTTGGCATCCGCACGAACGGTTTCGTATTGGCGTTCGGATGTGGCCAATTTGGTGCGAGCCAGCTCAAGTGCAGCGGATTCTTCTTCGGTGGGAAGCAGCATTGACGGGCAGGGGACTTTCTCGGTGCGATCGTAAACACCGCTTTCGTCAATCGAATTGAAGAACGCCGAGAGTGAATAGAAATCGCGAGCGGTGATCGGGTCGTACTTGTGATCGTGGCAGCGGGCACATTCCAACGTCAGTCCCATCACCGCGGTGCTGAAGGTGTGAACGCGATCGGCCGCATTTTCGATTCGCCACTCTTCAAAGACCGCGCCGCCTTCGTTGTTCAGACGATGGATGCGATTGAACGCGGTCGCCAGTCGCTGGTCTCGCGTGGGGGCTTCCAATAAGTCGCCGGCGATTTGCCAGGTCAAGAAATCGTCGTAAGGAAGGTTCTGATTCAGGGCACGAACAACCCAGTCACGGTAGGGCCACTGCGTGTTGAGTTTGTCGCTTTGGTAGCCATAAGAATCGGCGTAGCGAGCGACGTCGAGCCAAGCGATCGACATGTGTTCGCCGAACGCGGATGATTGCAGAAGTTGATCGACCGCATCGGTGTACGCTTTTTCGCGATCGGTTTGGACGGCTTGCTCGAAGTTCCGGATCGTTTCCGCCGACGGTGGCAATCCGGTCAGGTCCAAGGTGACTCGTCGCAACCATCGCAATGGATCCGCTTCCAAGTTGGGTTGTTGCCCGGCCGCTTCGATTTTCGCTAATACAAATTGGTCAATGGTTTGCTTGGGCCATTCAGTCTGTTTGACCTGCGGTACTTCCACCGTCCGCGGTAGTTTCTCGAAGGACCAATGAGCTGCATAAGGAGATCCCTGTTCGATCCAACGTTTCAGCAGATCCTTCTGCGCTGCGGTCAATTCCAAATTCGCGTGCGGCGGTGGCATCACGAGATCTGGATCATCGCTTTGAACACGATCCAGCAGTTCGTCCGATTCCAAAACGTACGCCGCGTCTTCTCGGATATCCAAACGCAGGTCCGCTTCCCGAGTGGCTTCATCGGGACCGTGGCAGAAATAGCAACGGTCCGAAAGAATCGGGCGGATGTCACGGTTGAAATCAATGTCGTCGGCCGCGAAGGCAACGGTGCAACTCACCGTCGGCCAAACGAGAAGCAAAGGTAGGAAAGAACGAATCGAAACGAACATATTGAACTAGCAGCTGTGGGGAAGGTTGCTGGGGTGCAGGGCGGTCCGGGCGGGCAGACTCTGGCGCGGACTAAATGCGCTCGAGTTTGATCGGCGGCGTGTGGTTGGCATTCCACTGGCACACGTACAGGTTCTTGTCCTCGTCGACGCAAACATCGTGACCGTGCATGATCGGCTGGCTTTCCAGTTGGTAGGACTTTTGAAGCACGCCATCGACATACTCGGGTTCGGAACCACCTGGGTTGGAAACGACTTGGTCGCCTTCCATGATGGTCATGAATCCCGTGTGTCCCGCCCAAGGCGATCCTCCCGAACGTGGTTGAGACCAGCAGACTCCCGCGTACAAGTTTTGGTCGTCGATGACCGGGCGACAGACTCGCATGTTCGGCAGCGAAACCGTCTTCACGTACTGGCCGTCCAGCGTGAAGTACTTGAAGCAACATTCACTGCGTGAGGTGCAGACGATTAAAGGTTGATTCGGGTCCCGGGTGTCGAGTGCGACTCCGTGGGCGTTCTTCAGATTCATGTTGGGGTCTTCGTTATTGTGCCCGCCCCAGTGGCGAATGTATTCGCCGTTGCTGTTATACTGGATCACATAGTCTTTGCCGTAGCCATCAGCCACATAGATGTCGCCATTGGGACCGACCGTGGTTTCGGTTGGGCAAAACGGATCGCCGGCGTTGTAGATGCCAATGGTTTGTGGGTGCCCGATGTCAAACAGGATGCGGCCGTCCAGCGACATCTTGGTCACGCGGCCGTTGTTGCGGATCGATTTGCCGTTGCGATCAAGCGTCCATCCGCCATCGGTGATCAACAGGAATTCTTCGTCACCTTCGTCCATCAAGCTGAGGCCATGACCGCCGGGGAAGATGGTTCCCCAGGCATCCAGCAGTTTGCCGGATTTGTCAAAGACGAGGATGTTGTTGTCGGTGTGGTCGCCGATCATGAACAGCCGACCGCTTTTGTCTTGCACCATTTCGTGACAGTTGAGAAGCGGCGTTCGGAGCGCGCTGATTTGGGCCCAATCGCGAATCACGCGATAGCGATAATCGCCGTGCCCGATGATCTCGGGCTCATCCTTGGGCGGAGCTGCGGTCAACGTGTGAGTGGCAGCGGTCGCGGCGAGAGCGGTGACGGCGGATTTTTGCAAGAAGTTGCGGCGAGGTGTCTGGGTCAAAATTCAAGATCCAGCAGGAGCGATGGGATGCGAGCGAAGCGTGGTCCCGCTCGGGAATGACTGATTAGCAGACCAGTTTCGCTGGAAAAACGCTGGTTGTCTTGCATGAAGCGATTATTCTTGTGTAAAAAAGCAGCATGAAAAAGACACTCAATAGACAAGCGTTTTTCGCTCGTTTGGCTCCCGGACAGGAGATATTGAAGCTGTTCGATTGGATGCCCGATGTGTCGTTTTTCGTCAAAGATCGCGAGGGCAGGTTCATGGCGCTCAATCGCCGCGGCTGTGAGTATTGCGGCGTGTTGTCTGAGTCGGAAGCAATCGGAAAGACCGATCACGACTTCTTTCCAAAGACACGGGCGGACGAATACCGCGAAGACGATTTGCAGGTGATGGAATCGAAGGAAGCGATCATCAACCGAATCGAAAGTGCGCCCGAAGAAGCGGGGTCGCCGCGGTTGGTCACGACCAGCAAGATCCCGCTGAAGGATCGTCGTGGACGCGTGATCGGCGTCGCGGGTTTTTCACGTCAAGTCGAGCGGATGCAATCGGGGAGCGCGGACTCGTTGGAAAAAGTGATGCAGTACATCCACGCTCACTATCGCGAAGACATTCCGACGGGGCACTTGGCTGAGATGGCGGGGTTGTCGGCGAGCCATTTTGAGCGGCGATTCCGATTGGCGTTTGGTGCTTCACCACGACAGTATTTGATCCGCGTTCGAGTGGAGAACGCGGCGCGATGGTTGCGAGAAACGGACGAGCGTGTGACCAAGATCGCGCAAAGTTGCGGTTTCTATGACCACGCACACTTCAGTCGCAGTTTTCAGCGGATCATGAAGATGTCGCCGACGGAGTATCGCAAACGCGAACAGAGTTGAACGCCGCTCCCTCAGAGCAGAACAATTGTCCCCCTTTGTTCTGTCAGGCAGCGTTCTCTGCCAAGCCGTTTTCTAGATGCAAAGCAACGATCTCACTGAGCTTCCAACGCGGGAAGCAAAGATGCGGAAGTTCACCTCGTTTGGAATGGCTGGCTTATTTAGGGGGGGGAGGGGGTAGCAGGCCGTTGATTTAATGAGCCGTACCGAGTCGGCGGCGGTTTAGCAGACGCCAACCGGGGCTAACGCCCATCGGCTAATTGTTGTCATTCGGTATGCGACTAAATTAACAGCCAGTTAGCCTACAAACTGCTATTCTTATAAGTTTGCAAGCCTGTCGAGTGTGGTTCGCCGCAGGCAAGTATTGCTAGAATGCGGGAGCCGTTTTTGTATTTGACGCACATCCGTGATGGTTATGAAATGCGAAGTTTCCTTGTCTCAAAGATCGCTGTTCTAGACCTAGGGGCAAGGTGCCTTGCTTGTGTGTTGTTTGCGTCCGTTGTGATGGCTGGAACAGCTCCGGCCGGTGAGTACGGCGACCTCACGCCCCAGCAACAAGCCGATTTGTCTCGTTTCTTGGGGTGGGTCTGGGCCGACGGCAAACCATTGAACACTGACCAAGTAGCCGGAATTCGCTCGGAGGTACGCCATGCGAAATACAAAGCTGTCGTTGAACGGCTCTTGGCGGTTCCCGAGCTTGGTATGCAATTGGGGAACACGGATGGCGAACCTGATAAACGGAAGGTCAAAGCTCCTTGGGACTTTTGGAACCATTCGCTGCCAGGCGGAAACCCAGGTGATCCACAGCTCCTGAGAGACGCGATTCGCAATCCTAATTTCTTAGCCGGAGTGATCGAGGGAGAGGGCGGTCGAAGCAAAAAGGGACAGCTCTACTACATGGACGACCATTTCCACGGACCGGCCCGTCAAGACAAGCTGTACGGTCTGGCTCACTTTGGACCCGAAAGAATTCTGCAGCTCTTCGAATTGCTTGGAGAAACGTACGGTTTCACTCGCACCAGCCTGCGAATTGGCGGAGAGAACCCATCTTCACCGATCTACACGTACGCCGAAATCGATGAAGCTCGCGCTGATCTGCATCGGCGATTCGCGGCCGCAAAAGCCCACAATGAAGCCGTGAATCAGGAAGGAAGGACCGACTATCAAAAGTTGATTCCCACCCATCTCTTTGTCCATTCCGACGACTGGGACACGCTGCGAAGCTACGGGTTCTTCTTTGCGGGACGTATACCAGACTCGCCAACCGGGACGCCGCATCGTAGCGTGGCGGATGGAACGTTTCCCGCGAGCGACCTGCCGTTGGCGACAGGTACTATGAGCTTCTTTGGACCAACGAGTAATTAGGCAGGTTGGCAGGAGTCCTTTGGTATTTGGACTGTTTCGGTAGATGCCAATGCAGCCACGTGCAACCGCGGGCCAACGGTAATGAGCCGTACCGCGTTAGCGGCGGTTAGTCACACGCCAACCGGGGCTAACGCCCATCGGCTAATTGTAGTCATTCGGTATACGACCAATTCAACAGGCTGCTAACACCCAAACGGCTCACATGATTGTGCCCGATCGTTCCTGCCGACGTGTTTAGTTCGAGAATTGTCGGTTCTGAGTGGCTGCGACGTGCGCTCGGTTCATCTTGGCGAGTTTCTCTTCGATTTCTTTGTAGGAAGGGTTCCCCGACAGATTCGTTTGCTCGAGCGGATCGGAGTGGTAGTCGTACAGTTCGGTGAACTGTGGTTTTTGTTTGAGTCGTGCTCCGCTGCGTTTCTTAGACATCACGCCTTTGTACCACGCGATGTATCGATAACGTTCTGTGCGAATCGCGACTCCCCAGTGCTTGTCGTGTGGGAAGATCGTCGCGGCGAATTCGTTTACTGAGTCTCGACTGTGCTGCAGAATGGGAGCGAGACTTTTTCCTTCGGTCCCGGTCGGCGGTTCCAGGTCGGTCAATTCGCAGAGCGTTGGAAAGATGTCGATGAGGTTGACCGGCGATCGGTTGATGCCAGCACCAGGAAGGTCTGGGCTGGCGATGATCAATGGAGTTCGAGTCGATTGCTCGTAGTTGGTGTGTTTGCCCCAAAGTTGCTTGTCGCCGAGGTGGAATCCGTGATCACCCCAAAGCAAAATGATCGTGTCTTCCTGCATGCCGGTCTCTTTGAGCTTGGCTATCAAGCGACCGATCTGAGCGTCGACATAGGACACGCAGGCGAGATAGCCGTGGATGAGTTCTCTTTGGGTGGCCGGTGAGATGGGGCCGGTCGTTGGCACGCCGCTGTAGGTGCGGGCTTCTACGTATTTGGTTTCGGCACATTTCGGCGAGTCTTGTGGATATCGCTGGTGGGCAGCGAGTTCGAGCGTCTCGCGATCGTAGAGATCCCAGTATTTCTTCGGAGCGACAAAGGGAAGGTGCGGTTTGACAAAACCGATCGCCAGAAGGAATGGCTTGTTCGAGTTCTTGAGCGTTTCCAGTTGTTCGATCCCGCGATTGGCGATCGCACCGTCTTGGTAGGAGTCGTCGGGAACGTCATAGCATTCCACAGCCGGACCACCGCCGTGATCGCGTACGTATTGCTGCAGCTTTTTGTCCGTTAGACCCAATGCGGAACCTTTCTTCTTCAGCTCTGCAACGAGATCCTTAAACGCGGGGTTGTGATAGCGACCGCTGATGATCGGCCCACCGATGTTCGCGTTGTAGGGATTTCGTCCGAAGAAATGAGTCCAAGACGCCGCGTCCTGTGGTCCGTTCCAATCGCCGTCCAGATTGCGTGGGTCGAATATTTTACCGGTCCCAATGGTCACATAGCCATTGTTTTTAAAGTGCTGTGGCAGTGTGACCAGGTCAGGAAATCGCGGGCGAAACCTGTATCGTTCTGGACCCATTCCATAGATGCCGAGCGTGTCGGGATAGTAACCGGTCAGTAGGCTCATGCGAGATGGGCCGCACAACGCCTGTTGGCAGTGTGCGTTTTGGAAGACCATTCCAGATGCGGCAAGCGCATCGATGTTGGGTGAGTGAACGTGTTCGTGTCCGTAGCAATTCAGCAGCGGTTTGAGGTCGTCCACCGCAATGAACAACACGTTTTTTTGCTTGGCCTGGACCGGATAGGCGGCGAAGGCAACGAGCATCAGCAACAGCCATCGTTTCCACACGGCTGTTTTGAGTAGAGGCATCATGGTTTATCGGTTGGTTAGGTTGCGATTGGGGGAGTCTGCATCCCTGACATTGTCCAACGCTTTGCCGGAAAGCACTTTCGGCGCCTCCGATTTCGGTAGCCATTTTTCGGCAAGGTCACGCTTCATTGGTTCGTGTTCTGGGTTGCTCGCTAGATTGGTCCATTCATTGGGATCTCTTGTGTGGTCGTAGAGTTCTTCAGTGCCGTCGAAATAGCGGGTGTAGCGCCAGTTCTTCGTTCGCAAGGTGTAGTTGCCACGCCCCCAAGTGGTCATCGCCGGTCGGTCGATAGGTTTTTTGGGGTCTTTCAACCACGGCACCAAACTGATTCCGTCCACGTACTCCGGTGGTGTAAGGCCGGTTAGGTCGCACAATGTTCGATAGACATTGATGAGTCCAACCGGTTCCGAACATCGTTTCCCGTTGCCATCCTGGCCTCGCGGATCCCAAATGATGAACGGGACCCTGGTGGATTCTTCCCACAGTGAAAACTTGGTGTAGGACCTTTTTTCACCGAGGTGGAATCCGTGGTCCGACCAGAGAACCACGATGGTGTTGTCGAGGTACGTGCTTTCTTCGAGCGCTGTCATCACGCGACCGATGTTGTCATCGGTAAAAGAAATGCACGACAGATAACCACGGCGGACTTCGTTCCAGCAGTCATGCTGCTCAAAACGGTCGACGACGGATTGGAATGCCATCGACTGGCCAACCGCGGGAATGTCTTCCAGGTCCGACTGTGTCATTGGCGGTGGTGCAATCTCGTCGGGGAAGCGGTCGTAGTTTTCTTCCGGTGTGATGAATTCGATGTGAGGACGAATGAACCCAACGGCGAGAAAGAAGGGTTTTTCGTGCTGCTTCTGCAGGAAACTGACCGCATGGGAAGCAGTCCGGTAGTCAACAAAATGGTCGAGCGGGTTGGTTGCCGCGCAAACTCTCAAATATCGATTCTTCCTGTCTTTGTTGTCTGCCATGAACCCTTTTCCCTCGGCTCCTTTGATTTTGATATCGCCGAAGGAAGCGTATTCGTCCCAGGTTTCGTCTTCTTCATAGGTGTTGTCAGGGTTGTGAAACACCTTGGTCACGCCACAGGTGGTGTAACCGTTTTCTTTGAAATGACGGGGAAGGTTTGTGTAGCGATCGAGCACCTTCCGATCGACTTTTTTCAGTTTGTAAAACGGATAAAGCCCTGATTTATGGGGCTCGACTCCCAGGAGTAACGCGTTGCGACTGGGAGAGCATCCCGGCGCGGTGCAATGTGCGTTGGTGAACGTAACGCCTTTCGCAGCCAACCTGTCCATGTGTGGTGTCTTTGCTTCAGGGTGACCGCCCAGGAAACCGCACCAGTCATTCATGTCATCAATGCAAATCATCAAGACGTTGGGGCGTTCTTGTTGGGCGTCCGCAATGGAAGCGAAGAAGCAGCAGATGGCCAAGGAGATGGCGATGGTGTGTTTTGAAATCACTAGGTTAGGTTTCCGAGAATGGGTCGGATGATTGAAGGCGATCGATAGACCGTGAGTCTTGCAACCCACCTGCGAGTGCTATTTCTTGAGTGTGAATTCGAGTTTCGGTTCGCTGGCTTCGGGATGCGGAACGCCAGCAAAGGCATGGCATGGGACGTCGTTGGTCCTGATCGGTAGGTTCTGCCGTTCGATGACGAAAGTCACTTCGGTATCTTTCCGTTCTTTGAGAAATTCCAACAACCTTTGGTTGCTGATTTCAAAGCTTCCGTTTTGTTGACTACGCGGCACGTCAAACGTTCCGAGGATCACACCGTCGTCGGGACTAGGAGAGTCTTGCCAACGACATTCAACGTTCCAGCCAGCCTTTTCTGGGTTCGTGATTCCGTAGACCGCATATCGATTCAATTCCGGTAGGCTGCTGAATAGGCCGTAGGGAAAGGGGACAAGGTTGAGCCGAAGTAGCACCGAATCGACCTCATCGAAGTTGACGTTGGAGAGATCGAAGGCAAAGAATGACCGTCGATCCCATTGCTTCTTCATCAGCCGGTTGACAGTTAAGTATTTAGGCTGGATGAACTCGCGTCTGTCATTACGGATCGCAGTGCCTTCACGACCGCCAGTGCCGACAATCAGCGTTTGGGGACCAGGAGCAGGGCCAAGTTCAGGTTCGATCGGTTTTCCTTCGACAAGTGCGTTTGACTCAACCGTGATCGCCTTGCCAACGCCGCGCAGCCGAGCGTTTTCGCCGGTTGAGGCAACGTAGACAGAAATTTCACCGTCAAGGACTTTGAAACTGGAACGATCGCTGGACGGATCAACGCTCACTGAGAACTCAGTACCGTGGTCAACCGCATAGCCGTTCGGGGTTTCCATGATGAACCCGATGGCGGATTTTGGTACATCGATCCTTGCCCTTCCGGACAGGATTCTTCCCCGCATCGGTGTAATCAGTTCCAGTCGGGCTGGTCCTTGGATCGAAACGTCAACGCCGGATCGGAACTGGATCGTTGCCATTCCTGTCTTCAAATCCAGAAGACCTGCGGCCAGGTCTGATCCGGTGGTAGTGGGGAGAGCACTTTCCCAGGAAGCGTTCTCTCCTGAAATCAACGTCGCGACTGGTGACGCAGCAAAGAAACGAGGCGCAAGCACGATCGCGAGCAGAATCGACGCTGCCAAGCCCGCTTGGGCGGCAAGGAATATCCATCTCGATTTCGTCCAACCGGGTGATGCGATCGCAGCAGCGGATTCCAATTGAACCTCAGGATTGCGAGCATTCTGACCATGTTCGTGAATCAAACCTGTCAGCAATCGAACATCATTGAATTGCTTCACTCGTTCCGGACAACCGCTTAGTTCATAGCCGAGTTCTTCGAGTTCATCCTCATTGAGTACACCCTCGAGATAGCGTGTTGTCAGATGTTGAAATTCTTCTTCTGTCATAGTGGGATGTCTCCGCGTTCCACGCACCCAACCGGTCTTGAACACATTCGCCCAACGTGCTGTAAATTCGGTGCAACGTTTTATAAATTGTGTCCGGGGTACGCCCCAGTTTTTCCGCTACTTCAATGCCGCTCAATCCTTCAGAGAATCGAAGCCGAACTACGTCGCGGCAGTGAACCGTTAGGTTTGCGAGGCATTGGTGAAGTGCATCGACACGCAAGTTAATTTCATCGGCATCGCGACATTCGAGATCTGCGTCCACTAAATCCAAAATTGACTCATCGAGGAGAGATGGTCGATAATTTTGTCGGCGGATGAACTCATAGCAGCGGCGACGGAGAACTTTCCAGGACCAGTCGCGAAGATGACGGGGGCCTTCAAAGACGCTTTCATTCTCGAAGACCTTCACCAGCATGTCCTGGTAAGCATCTTCGGCGAGCTGTGACTGACGCAAGATCGACCAAGCAAGCGCGACTTGCTTGGTCCTTTCTTGCATCAGAATGCCGAGCATTTCGCTTCGATCCATCATCGTTGTTTGGGTGCCGATTTCGCTTCCTTTGCAGCCTGTTCAGCTGACTTTTTGTCACGAGCATCACGCTCGGCCTGAATGTCGGCGGCTGTTTGCAGGTCCATGATGACCTCGGGTTCTGAACTTCCGCTGCAACCGATAGCAGGGACGAATAGTGTGCAAGCAATGACTCCGCAGATTGCGAACCTTAGCATTGGAATTCCTAGTGTTGAGTGCGCAAGCTGTTTAGCGTTGCCCAGTGGTGGGGATGTGAAGATGTTGGGTGGCTGTGTGCCGCTCGTTCGCTTTGAATTGCCTTGCCGATCGGCAAGGCATTCAGCAGCAATCACCACAGCCAATAGGGCTGGATACTCACGAAGGCATCCAGCATGAATCGTTGATTTATTTCGGAGGTCTAAAACTCGGAGTCGATGACTTCTCCGGACGCACGAGTCCCAAGGGATCCCCACAGACCGAATGGACTCCTTGCACCCGCGTTGGATGGTGCTGCGTTGATGGCACGAACGGTTTTGGCGGTTTGGTTGCCGGCGTCAATGGAGTCGGTGATGAACTTCACCGCTCCGTCACCCATCAATACGTGGGCTCCGCCTAGGTGGCGACTGCCGGCAGGAGCCAAGACTTCCATTTGCACGGACTTCAGCGAGTTCGGGCTTTGGTTGTTGTCGACGCAGAACTCACGGTTGGGAGGCAGGATTGTTTGAAAGCCAGTGTGGAGCAAGAAACCCGACGCCCATTGGAACCCTCGTGCCCGGTCGGCAGCGGACGCGTTTTGCAGATCGCTGCTCACATTGGGGTCCCAGAACTGAGGGCGTTCAGGATCACGGAACTGTTCGCAATAGCTTGGGTTGTTCATGACAGCGGCCCAAGCTTTATTGCCAATGTGAGGCTGCGTGCGAATATCGTTGTCCCCCATGTCGGTCGGGATTTCACCACACATGAGCGTGTTGGATAGCCCGTCGAGAACGTCGCGAAACTTAGTGCTTTCCATCGGCACAAACATCCCTCGCTGAGACGCACGTAGTCTTTCGATGCGCGAGCTATTGGGCGGTGTCATATTCCAGTCGTAGGCTCCTGAGTTGCCTTTTTCAATTGCATCGCCCATGCATGCGGCATAGTTCGTTCTTCCATTCGCCGGCAAACCCGTTCCCGGATCGCTGGGGCAGCGGAACGCTGGTATCTCAGTCACCCAGGGAACAAATGTTGCACGATTTGGGGTTGGCCCCATGGGTGGGTAGAAGTTCGGTGCAACCGGAAGAGTTGGATCGCCGTTGCTGATGTGTTCCCACAGTGCGGTTTGCTCGATGAAAGGCATCAGCCCCACCAAGAAACTCAGTTGAAGCCGATTGTCTATGTTGGAACTCGCGTAGTGACCACCCAGGTAACCACCACCATCGGTGCCGCCACGCTGCACAGGCAGTTGGTTGTATGCCGAGTGATAGTTGTGAAGTGCGAGTCCAATCTGTTTGACATTGTTCCCACAACTCATACGGCGAGCGGCCTCGCGAGCTGCTTGAACAGCAGGGAGCAGCAAACCTACCAACACTCCAATGATCGCGATCACGACGAGTAGTTCTACGAGAGTGAATCCATGCCTATCTCGACATCTATTTAACACAATCTACCTCTTTAATTCATTGAAAACACAAGGTTGCTAGTCAAGCATCAAGCCCGATTGAAATAGCGAGATAAGCTTGCCAAGCAGTAGCCCGCATTATTCACCAAGAACTTGTTGAATAAAGAAACCATCGCG
>TARA_R110002073_G_scaffold133936_4_pt1 | contig 24668 bp, 37 predicted proteins | sample TARA_R110002073 | Tara Oceans TARA_R110002073 (sample SAMEA4397174) | marine metagenome | biome: Polar Biome; feature: [DCM] deep chlorophyll maximum layer (ENVO:01000326); material: water (ENVO:00002006), including particulate matter (ENVO:01000060) such as... | depth 40 m | reverse complement strand
TTTTATCGGTGATTACATGTCAGTAAATTGCAAAAGAAAACTAACCTTCAATCAAATAATGGCAATAGGCGAGTTAAAGCGCTTGGAGATTGAGCGTGATAATGAACCTCAATTCTGTAAAAACGAAGATGGTAGCATGAAGCTTGTTAAATCTAACTTTTCGGCTAGTCCCAATAGTTCAAATTTAAAGACGTCAAAAGATTACCTAAACCAATGCATCGAAGTGCAAAACCAGCGTGGCGAGCAATATGATTCAAAAGGTACTGGAGAGCGCTCATTTGCAGCGGCAGCAAGCGCATTTAACGCTATGACAGGTCAAAACTTAAAAGGCTCTGATGTTTGCTTGTTACTCACTTGCGTTAAGGCTGTGAGACAATACAGTGACACCACGCGAGTACACGAGGATAGCTTGCTGGATTTAGTTAGTTATGCATCACTATGGGCGGAAGAATTAAACAAAGAGCTAAAATGACTCCACCAACTAACAAACCACTGCTATGCAGCTATAACGATAATGAAGGTAATCACCATGGCTACATAGTTGCAATATACAAGAATGATCGCTTTTACAGTGGTCTATATCCAATTAACCGCATCACAGGTTGGAGCGAAATACCTAAAGAGGGATTTAATAGTTATGAGTAAATGCACATGCAATCCTTGCACTCATGGTCTGGATGATTATTGTAAATATAGCGATGATAATAAATCAAAATTAATTCACGATATGCGTAAAGCGCTAGTTCAAATACAGATAGAGGGTGGGTTATCAGTGGCTAGGCATAAATCAATAGGCGAATTAATAGATAGGGTTAATAGTTATGAGTGAATCACTAAAAGAGTTAAAAGGTATAATTGATAATGCGCCAGAGGGCGCTACACACTTCGGGATTGATTTCATTTACTACAAATATGAAAAGGCTGATAGTGTTGCTGTTTGGAGAGAGTACATCAAAATAAAATCAACCTTTGTTTTGAATCAGTGTATTTGCATGATGAACTTACGCTCACTATCAGACATAAAGCGAATTATTGAATTAATGGAGTGGCAGGAGTCTGCATTTGAAGCTCATCCCAATATAGATATTGACATGGAAAACTTATGAATGAATTTTATGAGCAGCAAATAGAAACACTTAAAGCTAAAGCGGTTGCACATGCTGATATGGGTAATACTTCAAAGGTTTAGTATTTAGAAAAAGAAATAGCCAACTATGAAAAGTATATTAGACAAACAGAGCCGAAAGGTGTTGATAGTTATTTGAGTTAGGGGGTTGTTATGAATGAATGGATTAGTATAGAGTTAGAAATTCCGAAGGAAGGAGTTTATTTATTTGCAATAAAGAGGGGAGGGGTTGCTACTGGTTTTTTATCTGGGTGCGCAGCTAAGTACAAAAAGCCAGAGGCTACAGTTAATGGTAGGGGTGCGCAATTTACTCACTGGATGCCACTTCCCGCACCGCCAAAGTAAAGTTAAACCAAGCCCCGCAATAGTGGGGTTTTTTATTGCCTGTAATAAGCTATAATGCTATGAGTAGCTTAATCAGGAGATTAGGCGCTTTATTATCAGGAGATAGTAGGGTAATGAGTAAATTAACCGAGCTTCAAAATGAGCTTTTATCCAATATAGAAAGTGAGCTTAGGCGAGAATCTGCGTTAGCTTACATCAAGAATGGTTACAGCAATAAGACTCAGGCATATATTGATGCTTGCGAAACGCTAGGTAAAAGGCCATCTAAAAACCCAGATGTATCAGCGGCTGAAATTCTAAATTATCCTAGTGTGACCAAATTTATAAACTCTTTCAAGGCTGATGTGGCTGAAAGGGCTAAAACTGACGCTGAATACGTTTTAAGGCGTTTACGCGAGATAGACGAGTTAGATGTAGTCGATATATTAAATGATGAGCTAGATGGTTTTAAGAAGCTTAGTGAATGGCCTAAGTCTTGGCGTACTTCGATAAGCGGGCTTGATATTCAAACCGTTATAACTGGTGGTGACGAACCTATCGAAAAGTTAGTTAGAAAGATTAAGTGGCCAGATAAAACTAAAAACCTTGAGCTTATTGGTCGTCATGTTGATGTTAAAGCATGGGATGGTGAATCGAGCGGTGATGACTTGCCTATAGGTAGAATTGAAATAGAGGTTGTTGGTGCGAACGATAAAGATTAGCACCTACTGTAAGAACCTGTTATAATCTAGTAATCTAATTATGCGAGGTTCTTATGAATAATGTTTTTAAATACTCTAAAGGCTGTCTCTACTGGGCTGAGAGGCCAGAATCAGACTTCTCAAGCAAGAGAGGTCACTCTTTGCACTTGTCTAGGTACGCTGGAAAGAAGGCTGGAAATTTAGGTGTTTGCGGCTACGTTCAGGTTAGATATAAGGGTGATCTTCTTTATGCTCACAGGGTTGTATGGACTATGCATCACGGTGATATTCCAGATGGATATGAAATTGACCATATAAATAACAAGCGAGATGACAACAGAATTGAAAATCTCAGACTTGTTACTAGTCAGCAAAATAAGTTCAATATGAGTAAGCCAAGAAACAACACAAGCGGATATAAAGGTGTCTCTTTATACAAGGGTACTGGCAGATACGCTGCACACATAAAGGTAAATGGAAAGAAAGTTCATCTTGGTTATTTTTCAACGGCAGAAATTGCCCATGAAGCCTATAAAGAGGCAAGTCTAAAGTATCACGGGGATCACGGAAAAGCATGAGAACTGTTAAAGTGAGGCCAACAGCCGACCAAATGAGGTTTCACAAGCTTACATGTAAGTATCCCGCATTTGTTGGTGGATTTGGCACTGGAAAGAGTCAAGCTATGGCTAATCAGGCATTAATGGACGCCACTCATTCCTCCAATGCTTTGATAGGTTTGTATGAGCCGACATTTGACTTGGTTAGGTTGATTATGGCTCCTCGCATGCAGGAGATACTTACAGAGTACGGAATAAGGTATAAATACAACAAGTCCGAGAATGTTATTTACACATCATCAAATCAAATAGGCGATTTTATACTTCGAACTCTTGATAACCCAGCACGTATAGTTGGATATCAGACTTACAGGTCGCACGTTGATGAGATTGATACTTTAAAAGAAGATCATGCTCGTGAGGCGTGGAATAAGATAATAGCACGTAACCGTCAAAACATTGGTGAGGGTTCATTCAATAGAGTTTCAGCTTATACAACGCCAGAAGGTTTTAAATTCGTATATAAGCGATGGGTTAAGCAGCAAAGTGAAATGTATCAAATGGTGCAGGCTTCTACTTTGGGCAATCCATTCTTGCCAGCGGATTATGTTCAGTCATTGCGCGAGACCTATCCAGAGAACCTAATCGAAGCCTATATTAATGGGGACTTTGTCAACTTAACTAGTGGCACTGTTTACCCTCAATTTGATAGGGAGTTAAATAACTCAGTTGAGAGCTACCAGCAAGGCGAATCAATTTATATAGGCATGGATTTCAACGTTGGCCGTATGTGTGCTGTTGTTTATGTTCAGCGTAACGGAAAGCCTCATGCAGTGGGTGAGTTTATAAACGCTTATGATACGCCTGAAATGATACGCTTGATTAAGCAAAAGTATTGGCGTGAGATTTCCATGGGTGAATATCAAAAACTAAACGAGATTTATGTTTACCCTGACAGCACCGGCAAGAACAGAAAATCAGTAGGTGCAAGCGAGACAGATATCAGTATATTAAAAGATGCTGGATTTACTGTTCACGCTAAAACCAAGAACCCGCCTGTAAAGGATAGGGTTAACGCCATGAATGCGGCTCTTTGTAATTCTAAAGGTGAGCGAACTTTATTTATTAATACTAAGCTTTGCCCGCACTACACAGAGAAACTAGAACAGCAAGTTTATAATGATAGGGGTGAGCCTGACAAAGATGGCACCGAAGACGTCAACGATGCAGGCGGCTATTATATAGCCTACGAATACCCTATAATAAAACCATTATGGACTGGCGGCTTTAAAATGAGATAGCTATGAATGATTTAGAAGTGAATTGCGAATACAAACAAAACCTGCGTAAGTGGCAAATGGTGCGCGACTGTGTGAATGATGAGGTTAAGCATAAAGCATGTAGAAATGCCTCATGTGAATATGAGCGCACTTCAAGCCATGGGCATCAAGGCTATATAGTTAGAGCGCCGGGCATTGAAGATGAAGCTTACTACACCTTTGCTAACCGAGCTGTATTTAAAAATTACACCGGCAATACGCTTGATATACTTTGCGGCGCTGCAATGATGCGACCGTATAAGCTAACGGGTGAGTCTATTGATGACACCGAGCAGCCTCTGCCTGAGTCTATTCAGTACATCGAGGACTCATTCACCCGCTCTGGTATTGGTTACTATGACAGCCTTAAAGGGCGCATTCGTGAAGTGTCTAGTGTTGGCCGTTATGGTTTGTGGGTTGACTTTCCATCAAGCACAGAGGGTATGACGCAAAAGGAAATACGCGACAAAGGTTTATTCGCACGCGCTCAGGGTTTTAAAGCTGAGGATATCAAAGACTGGTCAGAAGCTATCATAAACGGTCGTAAGCAGCTTAACTATGTAAAGCTTAGCGAATGCTATACGCAAATGGTTGTATCAGATAGTGACTTTAGGCGTGAGGCGTTTAGCGTTACTTATGAGTTATTCCTTGATGAAGATGGCCTTTACTCAGTTAAGCGTGATGATGGCACAACATCCGAGATTTACTCGCCCACTCTTGGTAATGGACAGCGCTTAGATTGGATACCATTCCAGTTTTACGGCTCAATTGAAAACACACCAAGCGTTGACCCGTTGCCAATGTTTAAAATCTCCGAGATTAACATTGCACTATTTAATAACGATGCAACATTTAGACAGGCAATGTGGTACTTCGGCGCACCAACGGCTACGTTTGCATTAAGTGACGGTGTAAGTATTTCAGAGTTCCAAAAAGCCAATGGCTTAACTGAGGGTCAATCACCTACATTCGGTGGATCTGCTTATGTTGGTTGTGAGATTAATCTAGCTCAAATATCAGTAGATAGCATGCTTATCTCGGCCATGGATAAAGATGTTGAGTCTATGGCACAGATAGGGGCGCAGATAATCACGGTTGGGCAAAATGAAACCGCTGAGAGCGTAAGGGTGCGCAAAGGTCTTGGCCTTGCTAACTTGACTGGTATTGTTAATAACATTGAAGCTGGTGATATTAACGTTATCAAATGGCTAATGATGTTTAATAACGAGTCAGGTAAGCCGGACGAGTTTATCCTTGAGTTAAATAAGCGTTTCTATGATGATCGCATTGACCCGCAAACTCTGCAGCAGTTAATAACTTTAAATTTTCAAGGTAAATTCCCTGATGAATACCTGTTCAAAGTACTTAAAGAAAATAAGTTTTCACTTGAGGGTGATAGCGTAGTGGAGTACATTGAAAGAATTGGGGATATACCAAGTGCTGGTATGGATTTAGGCGAAGAATAAAGAAAAGCCCCTATTAAGGGGCTTTTTTATGTATATAACAAATAAGCATAAGCATATAGCTAAACGGTATTTATAATCTAAGCGGGTTTGGGTTATTGTTTAATTCTATTTAGTTTGTTTTTTTGGATTTGCGATGGGTGATGCGATTTTAGAGGCTATTTTAGATAATAGGGAATTTGTTTTTATAGGGACTCTTGAGGCTGATGCCGCGAGATTATCCCATTATATTAACGGTGTAATTAAAGGAATTTTAAGTGGTGTTGACTTTAGCTTTTAGCGAGTTAATGTTGATAGTAATCACATAAGCCGAATTTAACTAATTCATTAAGGCGTGATGTATCGCAGCGACAACTGTAAAAACTGTTTCGCATATTGAGTAGCTAACATAACAGTAAAATACCTCTAGGTATTGATGTATCAACTAAAGGTCTAATGATAACTATTATTTGAATTTAAGGGGTTAATATGAGTTTTAAGTATTTAGGTTATGATGTCGCTGCAATGATGTCCTTCATATCTGAGTTTAGCTATTCGTTGAAAATAGAAAAATGCGGCAAGAATTGGGAAGTTGAGGTTATTCACAATAATGGTGATAATTTTATCTTTGAGGGTAGCTCCCTATCGGGCGTTATAGTTAAAGCATTTAAACCGTTTAGGGGTATCGCTGATAAGCAGAGGGCTGAATTTAAGATTGAGTTTAATGATATTTAGCACTAACGTATCTAATGACACTTATTGTTTAAATTTAGGAGAGAGAAATGTGCGAATTAAAGCGGGCTATGTTAAGTGTATTTTCAAATCATAGTGAAAATATAAGGAAATTTGCAAAGTCAAATTTCAGAAATGGAATGAAAGTTTACCGTATAGGATTTGATTGTATTAACGGGAAATGTAGTGTTGATAATGGGGTTTTGTACTTCGGTTATATTCAGCAAGGATTTTTCACTGGTGTAAAAGTTAGGTCAGTTAGATGCAAAATGTTTAAAATACATTGCTATGCGTTTTTTGGTGGAGAATCAATACATGATGTTGGATATAAAGATGTCACTGAATGGTTTATTGATAGATACTTGAAGGTTGGTATGTGTGTTGATGGTGATTCAAATCATGACTTGATAGGCGATGATAAGCTATCAACTTGCAAATACTGCGGCAAAGAATACACTAAAAAACACAAGATGATCAAAAAGGAATGGTGGGAGCCTTTAACCTAAATTGCACCACCAACAACACCGCGCTATACTAGCCTTATCATTCGATAGGGCTTTTTTATGTTATCTCCTGAGTTTTACGCAGCTTTAAGTAACAGGTCAATTCTAGACCAGCGCTTTGCTACATCATTAAATAAAGAAACCACCGAGATACTAACCGACCTCGCTAAATGGCTGCGTGAGCGCATTAACCGTGAAGGTAGTACCATTGCATCACGTAAGCGCTATGAAAAGCTCCTATCCGACATAGAGAAGCGCACAGAGCAAATATACAGCGACATATCTGAGCTATACGAGCAGCAGTTTAAGCCATTCGCTTATGATGAGGCTGACTTTGTGGCTAAATCAATGCAGGCTGTCGTTGCTGCTGATGTTATTGTTGAATCACCGAGTAATAGAGCGCTATGGAATGCTATTACTAAAAACCCGCTGCAAATAGGTGGAAATAATACCTTTGTAGACTTTGATGATTTAATTAAAGAACTGGGCGGTAATAGTAAAAAAATAGCCAGTGTTATCAGTGGCGGTTACTCGCAAGGTTTAACGCTTGAGGAAATGAAGCAGGCAATTGTTGGTACCAGGGCGCAAAAGTATAGTGATGGCATTATCGACAAGTCACGCCGTGAAGCTGAATCAATTGTTAGAACCTCAATTAATCACATTGCTTCAACGTCACGCGATGAGGTTTACAAGCAGAATGACGATATTGTTTACGGCTATACGATACTAGCCACCATTGATACGCGCACAACTCCAAACTGTCGATACTTTGACGGAAAGACTTATCGATATTCTGACAAATATAATCCACTGCCGCCTTTCCATTACGCGTGCCGCACTCAGATTGTTGCAGAGTTTTATAATGATAAGCTAAATAACACCGGGTCAACACGCTCGGCTAACTTCAAAGGCGTTGATGATTTAAAGAAAGGCACTGTCGGGCAAGTTGACGCAAGCCGGCAGTATTATGATGTACTTAAGCGCCAACCTGTATCGCAACAAGACGCGGTATTAGGTAAAGCCCGTGGTTTGATATTCCGAAACTCTGGCTTGAGCGCCCAGGAGTTTAGAAACGCATTAACTGACAATATGGGCAACCCTTTAACCTTGCAGCAAATGGCTAATGAGAATAAAAAGATCCTTGAGTACATGAATAAGAATGAGTTTTTAAGTGATTATGTTGGTGGCTAAAGCTGCTATAATTAAAATGCCAATATCGGCTAAATATGAAAGAGGTTAAAAATATGAATGACCATGATATTGAAAATGAAATCCAAGAAAAAGAATTAACCGCTCCAAGAGTAACCAAAGATCACATTTTGTCTTTGGTGGTGAAAGAGCAGTACCATGTTTTTGAGGGTAGCACCTTCACAAGCTGCTTATTAACTCTTAAAAACGGCTTTACAGTGCATGGCGAGTCTGCCTGCGCAAGCCCTGAAAACTTTGACGCTGAACTTGGGCGAAAGATTGCCAGAGATAACGCGGTAAATAAAATATGGATGCTTGAGGGTTACTTGCTTAGAGATAAGTTGAATGCTAAGTAAATACAATCTCGGTGTAAAGCTTATGAGTTGGGGCGCTAAATTGTGCCTTAACTCTGCCGAGGATAAAGAAAAGTTTAAGCAAGCTATAAATAGAAATACAACCATTGGAAGTTTTGCTGATTCTGGAGATCACCTTAGAGGTCAAATAAACCCAATGTGTGATTATGATACTGATTCTGTTGTTAATGTGCTAAAGCAGGAGTTGTTAATTGAAAAGCAACTCGCATTTAATGGTTATGAAACATCAGTAAAAGAAACCTATTACAAGGAGTCCTGGAAGTGAGTAAGGTTGAAAGTATATTTCCAGCAAATGATTTTGATCACGTTATGGATTGCGCCAAAGGCAATTACGAATCAGCTATGATTTTAGGTTATAATAATGATGGGGTTTTAGATGTAAGGGCTGGCGGCTTAATTAACGGGAAGCAGCCGACTGTTAAAGATTGGCTGTTTATGGTTGAGGTTTTTAAATCAAAGCTAATTAATGGCGATTATAGCTAATCGTTAGTTTATTTGACCAACCACATTTAATAGCATAAAATTTAGTTAATATTAATCAGTAGCAGGGCTACGACCATTTTAATCAGGAGATTATCAATGGAAATAACAGAAGAAACATTGAAAGAGGCTTTAGAAAAGCAGAAGCAGGAGCTTCAAGCTGAGTTCGAAAAGCAAACAGAGGGCTTGCGCTCTAACCGTGATTCTTTACTGGCTGAGAAAAAGCAGATTGAAGAAACAACAAAGGCTCAGATTCTTGAAAAAGAACAAGCAGCAATTGAAGCGGCAAAGAAAGCAGGTGACATCGAAAAGCAATTTGAGCTTGAGCGCGCACAACTAGAGCGTAAACAAAACGAAATGACTGAGCAGTTAAATCAGCGTAACGATTTGATTCTTTCAAGTAAAAAAGAAGCTTCTGTTAAAGGTATGGTTTCGCACTTTGCCAAGCAAGATAAGCTTAGCCAGCTAACAGCGGCGCAGCTAGTTGATTATGACTTTAGCGAAGATGGTAACGTCATTGCTAAATATAAAGACTTAAGCGGCAATGTTGTTGCAGACAATCACGATGATTGGCTTGGTTGGGCTAAAAATGACCCTGATATGCAGAATCATCTTGCTGGGTCGAAAGCGTCTGGTACTGATCCAAGTTCTGTAGCTCCATCTGTAAAGGATGGTAAACCTAACGAAGATCAACGAGCAAATAACTGGTATAACCAATAAGGTAGATAAAGATGGCAACTACAGGTAATTCATTCGCCTCATTAGCTGATTTCTATAAAAATATGGAAAATGGCGCAGGCACAGTAACGGCAGACATTATTGAGATTCTGTCACAATTAAACCCAGTATTAATGGATATGCCGGCACTTGAGGCAAACCAAGGTACTACACATTTAACTACAGTTCGAAGCGGCTTGCCAACAGCAACTTGGCGTGAACTTTATCAAGGTGTTCAGCCTTCTAAAGCAACTAATAAGCAGGTTAAAGATGCTACAGGCCATTTAGAGGCGTGGGCTGAAATTGACTCTCTTTTAGTTGACTTAGCTGGTGATGGTGCTGGTCAATTCCGTTTAAACGAAGCTCAAGCGTTCTTGCAAACAATGGCAAACGAATGGGCATCTACTATTTTCTACGGTACTGGTGACAGCAAGTTTACAGGCTTAGCACCGCGCTTTAATGAATTTAGTGATGATAAAGATGACGGCTCAGCTTACCAAGTTATCGATGCTGGCGGCACTGGCTCAAATAACACTTCTATTTGGATGGTTGTTTGGTCTCCTTCTACTGCGCACGGCTTATACCCTAAAGGTACAATGGCTGGCATTATGCGTGAAGATAAAGGCAAGCAAACAAAAGAAACTGATGACGGTGTTTATGATGTTTACCGAGAGAAGTTCAGTCTTGACACTGGCTTGACTGTGCGCGACTACCGTTATGTTGTCCGTATCGCGAACATTGATATTGATGCGCTTCAAGCTGGAACTGTAGACCTTTACAAGTTTATGCGTAAAGCATTCTACCGCCTATATCAGCGCCGTGCTCCGAATGGTAACACTGCTATTTACTGTAATACTGATGTTATGGAAGCGCTTGATGCACTATCAACCAACAACGGTAACAGCGATAACTTTGTACGCCTATCACCAATGGAAATTCAAGGTCAAGAAGTGTTAGGTTATCGTGGTATCCCTGTTCGTGAAACTGACGCTCTGTTAAACACAGAAGCAGCAGTAACTGCAAAAGCTTAAGGAGCTATAAAATGATTTTAGATTCAACTTTAAAATTCTCTGCCGACCAAGCTGTTACAGTTACAGCGGCGAGCACTAACGTAATCGATCTGGGTGTATCTGGTCGCGATATTGGTATTGGTGAAACTGTACCGCTTCGCGTTTCTGTAACGGAGTCATTCGCAACACTTACAAGCCTAACTGTTGCTGTTGAAACTTCTGACACTGAAAACTTTACCTCTTCTGAAGTTGTTATTCAGACTGGCGCGGTGCCTGTTGCAAACCTAGTTAGTGGTTATGTATTCAACATTAACGAAGTGCCTAAAGGTGTAGTTGGTCGTTACATGCGATTAAATTACACAGTTACTGGCACTACAGCTACAGCAGGCGCAATTACAGCGGGTATTACTGCGGGCAATCAAAACAATGGCTAAGGTGTCAACTAGCAAAGATTGCTTTTACGGTGGCAACCTCTACCGTAAAGGCGATACGCTAGAATATACTGGGGTTAAAAAAGATATGCCTAGCTACTTTGTAGAAAGTGACGCTAAGGAAGTCGAAAAGCCTAAAGCTAAATCAGCTAAGTAGGCTTTACAATTAGATATAATAAAAGCCTCATTAACTTGGGGCTTTTTTGTGAGGTTATAATGAGAAACGATTTATTAGCGCAGATAGTCATTGCTAGTGGTGGCACTGTTACGAATAAGGATGACAGAAACGCACTGCTTAGTGATTGGCTTGCTGCCGTTGAAAGCCCACCAACTTACGTATATGCATTAAAAAGCTCTGCGTATGATCATGCTGAATTGTCGACTGAGGTTACGCTGCCTGATGACGGTATAATTTCTTTTTCATTTTACGTGGTCGAATCATCAAATGTGGATTATTTATTTAGATCTACAACTGAAAGTTACATTTACTATAGGCAGAGTGATGGAAGATTTAGAGTTGTCACTGATGATGGCAGAATATTTAATTTTTACGGGTCGATTCTACCTCTAAACAAAGTATCTACTGTTCAACTTAATTTTTTTGATGGAGGCGTAGATATGTATTTGAATAATGAGTTCTATGCTACAAGGCTAGGTTCACACACAACATTTACTGTTGGCCAGATAGGGGAAGGAATTTCTACTTTCGGGGTTACGATAGGAAATCTTGCTTCGTACCCATTACTTACTGATAGTGCAGCAGGCACAAACCAATTCGATATGATTAGCTCTAATAACTTAACCTTTGTTAATTTAAAAAACCCTCTTGACGAGAATGACTATATAGAGGTGGTTGATAATGATTAAAGGTATGGCTCACATGAAGTACAACTCTTATGAATCAATAAGAGATTTATATTACAAGTATTTTACTAGTAACAGCCCCTACGAAGATGTTGGATTTGAGAGTAATGAAGGTGATAAATTTTCCTTTTCTCTGCAAAACTATTTGTATTTTTATATAGAGATGCACAAACTATCAGGATCAAGTGAGTGGGTTACTTTAATGGAAGATACCTGCAATCATATATTAGATAACACTGATGAACGTAGAGTTGAAAAAGGGGGGCTAGTTATTACGCCGTTGGAGTCACCTGCTACTGAAACTAATTACTTTCAAGCGCCTTATCCGTATCAAGTGGAAGGAACTCCTGCACCCGGTTGGGGTTCTTTTGATGGTTCTGAGCAACCTAGATTAAGGGTGCAGGTTCTTCAAGATGGTCAGATAGCTGGCGCTTTGTGTACTGTTGCTCATTATATAATAGAAAACTCAATAATTGCTACAGAAGGCTTTGCGGACTCTTTGCTGGCTCATTCTAGAAGGGTTATAAACTCACATGATAACTCTTACAGGTACGACACTATAATTAGAGAGCAGTTTGTTAAGGGAACTTATAAGTACCCTGAGCGAATTAATGGTAATGACTCTGTTTATGGTGACGCAGTACCGTACAACCACTGCGCAGGAATATTGAAAGCTGCTCTTATTTGTAATTATTACGAGCCTGACGCTGAGTATGTAAATAAGGCGCAGTCTTTTATGGATTTTACCCGAGACACTAGGGTTGATGTTGGTGATAGGTTCGAGTGGGATTACACTCTGAAAAACCCAGGCAAATCAGAAGATGTAAACCACGGCTCTTACAGCTTAACCATGTTTTACCAAGCGTATAAATTAGGGCGGCTTGGCATAACAAAGGAAGAGATGACCAAGTACACTAATAGTATGATTAACGCAAACAAGTGGCCGAGAGTGAAAAAAGCTTATGAAAAGGTTAATGCAACAGAGGATATGCCATCCGGTGAGGTTTTTGATATCGGAAAAATGGCGTATTTTAAGGAGTTTAACAAAAATATAGCTTATTTTGGCAGGGATTTGGCAAGCTCAAATTATATTGCAAAATTCCCAAGTCACTTTAGAGCAATAGCAACATTATTAAACAACCTAGAAGATTACGAGCTTTAAGAGGAGCTACCATGACAGCTAGAAATGAAACGCTTTCACAAATACTTGTTGCCCTTGGTGGCAGTCCGCCTCCGCACCTGAGTAGAAATAAGATACTTGAGGCTATTGTTATAGCGCTTGGCGGTACAGTGACAAACCCAAGCAATAGGAATGCACTGCTTCAAGATTGCTTAAATGCAATGACTAGCAGCTAGGGTGCTTGGGGTTGGTTGGACTTTTTCCATAGCAATAAAAGCCCCGTTAATTAGCGGGGCTTTGTTTTAATCAACACCCCATAAATACATTAGGATTACTGCGCTTGCCATCACGTACACGGTCGATAACCACTTTAGGCTTAGCGTTATTAGTCTCAGCAATTAGCCACATGGGGCGGTATTGATGACTAACTCGTGATAGGTGTGTACTGGCCATTGCTCGCTTAGTTTGCGTAAAGCTTAAATCTGTCATATCACTTAAATCATTCATTTCTTTCTCCATTTGATTTGTATTCTCTAATAATCTTGCGCTCTTCCATGCTTTCCTTGTGGTACTTTAGAGAGGCAATATCAGCATCAGAATCATTTATAAAGCCATCTTCAACTAAATCCTTTACAACATTTAGCTTCATTGACAGCTTGAGGTCGCACATGGACAGAGCTAAATCATTAGCTAAATTTTTAAAGCTCATTTCTTTCTCCATTTATATATTCATCTTCAAACCAAGATATAAAACTAATAACGCCGTACAGCGTAAAACACGCCAAGGTGTAAAGAGTCGTTATAAAATAAGGTAGTTGCTCAGGCGTCATTATTAGCCTCTCAATCAAAAATAAAAGCTTGCAAGTGATCATCGAGACCGCAATTAACTGACTCGCCAATTTCATCGGCGCTCATTGAAGATATTTTCCTTAGCGATAGTGTCGCTTTGCTTATTGCTGTTTGTGCGTGATTTAACTGGCTCAATTTTCTCTTCTCAAATGAGTGCAATGCTAGCTCTTTATTTTCATTGCAATAAGTGCGCAAAGCACCTTTCATAACTCTTTTCACTGTTACAAATGTGTATTTGCAGTCTGATAGCTTTTTAAAATTCCATCGTTTCATTAACTTAAAATCCCACTCATTAACAACATAATGAAAGCACTTTGTTTCTCTGACAGAGTAAAACCTCCTCAACTCCACTTTGACACCGTTTTCATAATGACAATCATCATATCTGTAGTGGGTTTCTTTTTCTGGCAGTGAAATTTTACTTGCGTGTAATTTCATTTCTAACTCTCCATTTATTTAACTTGCACCAATAATAACCGCAAAGCTATTGAATGTTTAATAACCTTTAGCTATAAGCTATAATCAAAAGTAATAAACAAATTATAGGTTTTAGCATGGCTGTTACAGTTGGTACAGATTCATATTTAACATTGGCAGAGTTTAAGGCTCAGGCTGATTCTTTAGCGCGTGATTATTCAAGCTTCACAGATGAGCAGATTGAAGCGGCATTGGTTGAAAGCTCGTTATTTTACATTGACCCGACTTACTCATTTAATGGCAATAAGGCTGATGAGGCGCAGGCTATGGACTTGCCAACTAATAAGGTAATTATATCGGACATTTCAAAAGGTGCGTTTCAGGCGGCATGGCAGGCGCTTAACGGGCAGCTATTTGTTAACCCATCAGCTACAGCTAACGGTGAAGTGGTTAGGGAGCGCAAGAAACTTGCAACTCTTGAGAAAGAAGTGGAGTATCGTGCAGGCTCAACGCCTACTTACACTTATGACACATCACGCATAACTTTATTATTAAAGCCGTACACTACAAGTCAAGGTGGCGGCTTTATGATTGGTAAGGGTTATAGCTAATGGCTACTTTTAAAAGTGAGTTTCAAGATTTAGCTGCTGAGCTGATTAATGATGAGTTTTTAGACTTTCAGCAGCCGTTCGTGATAAAAAAAGATATTGGCTATGACCCGATAACAGATACCGAAACAAAGCTATCTATTGATACGGGCGCAATTCCAATTGATTTGCGAACTGCTGAACAGGTATTTAGCAATGTTACTGCTGCTGATATTTACCTAGTAATACTAAACGCTGCGCCTGTACCTAGTGATTTTGATGCAAGCTACTACTGTAGTTACGATGGCGTTGAGTATGAGATAAATGAAGTAAAAGGCGACCCAGCAGGTGCAGCATACTTTGTAAGGATTGTTATCTAATGGCTGGCAGAAATGAGCGTGCGGCAGATTGTAGTGGCTGGCTTGAAGAGCAAGCTAACAAAGCCACTCGCGAGACTGCTATCTATGTTGAAAATGAATTAGTACGCAAGGCGGCTGTTGATAAAGGTACGCTAAGGGCAAGCTTTATAGCTAGCGTGGGGCGCTCATCTAATGCCGTTATAAATACCCCTGACACTTCTGGCGCTGCAACATTGAATGCTGCCATAAGTGTTATAGGTACAGCTAAATCGATTAAGTACCCGACCATATATATTCAAAACAATCAGCCATACGCTTATAGAATAATGGAAACTGGATATTCACAACAAACACCACCAAAAACACTAAGTCTTACAATACAAGCGGCGGTTAATATATGAGTTATTTAAACGGATTAACAAGGGCGTTTCAGCTTAGGCTTGCGCAGAATGTGCCTACTGGATACACGGTTGGCGATATTGTTAATTTAGATAGGGGTGTTGAAACTACCATTGCCACTAAAAACCTAGTACAAAGCACTGCATTAGGTTTGCGTCAAAACATAACAGCGGGCAATACACGCAACCCTAGGCAGTATTTCATACACACAGTACAGGTTAACGTGCCAAATTCTGACAGATTGGATAGGGCTGATATACTAACAACTGTTAGCGAGATACAAGCTTTATTCGAAAAGACAGAGTTTGACGAGTACAAGACTCAAACCGCCGACATTGATATAATTGGCAAACAATCAGACTCTAAATTTTATAGAGTTGACGTAAACATTAATGGTTATTTCGAGGAAATATTATGACTACAGTAACAGATCGCGAATTAGTCGGCGAGGATATTAGCGTACACTTATCTGCGCAAGCAGTTAAAGGTGTTGCCGATACCAACCCTGAATTTTTTAAAGTTAAGCGTGTCGGCGGACTGCCTAAGCAAACCAAAGGCTCGACCACATCAAGCACGCTAAGCAACAGTCAAAACGGTAAAGCCAACATTCAGACTAGCTCTGAGCAAGGCGCGGAATTATCAACAGAAGTATTCCAGCAAACTAAAGATTTACTAGTAGCTGCAAATCACTCTGAACTTGATGATAATACAATTACCGACACTGATATTGCAGTAACAGCAACAGGCTTTACAGTACCAGGTAATACAATTTCTGCTGGTGATTTTATCTTTGTTAGTGGTGCAACTGATGACGATAACAACATTACATATCACGTTGATAGCGTTGTTGGTGATGAAATTACTACCACTCCAAGCCCAGCAACTACAGAAGCGGCAGGCGCAAGCATTACGGTAGCAAGTAAAAAATACTCAAACGGGTTAACTCCGACTTACTTTTTAGGCCAGCGCCGCCAATTGGATAAATCTAAAGCTGGTGAAATTGCATACTTCAATTTCACTGATGGCTTAATTGATGCGTTATCGCTTGAGATTCCAGAAGAAGAACTTTTGACAGCTACCACCACCATGATGTGGGAAGTCGCGGAAGAAAGTCGCACGTTGATAACTGGTCAAACAGATGCAGCCGAAGATGATAGTGAAGCGGTAGGCGCTGAGAATCAATTCAAAAAGTTTTGGGTTAATGGCTCACCTGCTGAATGCTCGCTTAAATCTGCATCGCTTGAGATTGCAAACGGATATCAAGGCTCTGCTGCTGCTGGTTGTAAGCGCAAATCATTAGGCGCTCGTGAATTTGCTGTTACAGGTAATTTCGTAGCTAAAAACTACATCGCTAATTCATCATATTGGGAAGATCAATTTCTAGCTGGTGCGAGAGTTAACCTAGCATTTGAAATTATTTGGTCTGATGGTAATTCGATGGTGGTACAAGTTGAGCGAGCATATCTAGCTGAGCATGAGCAGCCAAGCGAAACAGGCTTCGCGCCATCTACACTTAACTTTAACGCAGAAGAAAACCCAGTGACAGGTACGACCATCCGAGTTTTTACAAACTTCTAAGTTATATAGCCGCTTTAATTAGCGGCTTTTAAATCCTCCCCTGTTACACATAGCGATTTAGCTATTGCTATGGCGTCTTTTTTTGAATGCGCCACGTATGGAGCTTTACCATCAAGATGAAGACACAAATAATCACTTGCTAATGTTTCCATTGATATGTCCCTATCACTAAATTTATGCTTGCTTATGTCGAAAGGTTTAATGGTTCTATTGGAAAGATTACCAAACGACCTTTCGTTATTTAGAGGGTCTCTAAGCCCTTCCCACCAACATAGCTTTTCACTTTCATAAATAATAGACTCATCGCTATCAACTATGTAATGCGTAGCCCAATCAGGCGCTAATTTCAATTCTTCTTCTGTTAAATCTCTCACAACCTTCTCCATTAATTGAATTAAAACTTAAAATAACCCATTACATACTAGCCGTGAAATAATATTTAGCTATAAGCATATAACTAAATAATTTGCTAGAATGTAATCATTATCATTTTATCAACGGTGTTATATGTTTTTCCGAAAACGCAAAGAAGAAAAAAACGAGAAAATAAGCGCTTCAATCACATGCTTTAAAGAGGATGAAGAAAAAATAAAGAATGGTGCGCCTATATACCCCATGCCAGATAACGCTGATTTATTCTTTAATGTATTGCGCGTTGGTACGTTTGAGCAGCAAAAGCAAATGGCTGATGTGCAAAAGGCTGTATATGGATTTAATCCACCTAGGCAGGTAGATAATAACTTACTGTGGGCGCACTGGCTTGGTAATTATGGTGTTACAGGCTGGGGGTATTTAGAAGATGAAAAAGGCAATGAGTTAAAATTCACTCGCGAAACCTGTCGCAAGATATTTCTAGATGAGTCGCATCGCAATTTCTTAGTTCCAACATTAATAAGTGGAGCTAACGATGCATACGCTTATTTACATGATGAAGCATTCGAGGCCATTGAAGAATTAAAAAAGCGCTGAGGTGGGATTCGACCGGCAAGCAAAAGACACTTGATGTGTTATTGCGAACCCCTAAAAAGATGCTATCACCATACGAAAAACAGGTAATAGCTGATTTATCAAAAGAAAAACCGAATCTCACGGATAAAGCAAGGGCTTTGCTTGGTGCTTTTTACAGGTTGGAAAGGGAGCGCGAAAGAGTTGGGCAAATGGCTAGCCCTCAACATATTAAGCACAGAGCTATAATTGATTATACAGAGTTAAATGGCAGCCACGGTTTCGAGCCTGATTTATTTGCTCAAATCATATTTGAAATAGACGAGGAGCATTTAAAAATGTTTTACGAAAAGCAAGCTAAAGAGGCAAAGAGAAATGGCCGATGATAAAATTATACGCATAAAGCTTGATGGTAGTAGCGCCATATCTGGTGCAAATAAAGCAAATCGAGCGGTTAAAGGTGTAGGTACTAGCGCTGATAATGCTGGTAGGTCACTACTTAACATGACAAGAATAGCAACAGCTTTAGTTGCTGCTCTTGGCGCTTCCGCTCTTGTTAGGTATGCAGACTCTTGGACTTCAATTAATAACCAGATAAAGCAAGCAACAAAAACAACGGTTGAAGCTCTGGCAGTGCAAGAGGCCATATTCCAAATAGCGAAAGGCTCTAGGGTTGAATTGCAAGGTGTTGCCAATGCTTATCAAAGGATTTCCAACTCTGTAGCTGATTACGGTTTTAGCGCCAAAGACTCGCTTGATGTTGTGGAAGGGTTAACTAAGGCATTCAAGGCCAACGGCGCAACCGCTCAGGAAGTTTCAAGCGTACTCGTGCAGCTTGGTCAGGGCTTAGGTGCTGGCGCACTGCAAGGTGAAGAGTTAAAAGCAATACTTGAGGCTTCGCTGCCTGTATCAAGGGCTTTAGCTAAAGAGTTTGGCGTTACCGTTGGCGAGCTTAAAGAGCTTGGCGCGGCTGGTAAGTTAACAACCGAAAGAGTATTTGTTGCCCTGCAAAATGCACTGCCTGAGTTTGAGAGTGCATTTGATAAGGCAAACAAAACAATATCAGAAGGTATAACCGTTGCTGGAAACTCAATAACTAGGCTTATCGGCTTAACCAATGATGCCACAGGAGCAGGTAGCGCGCTTGCTAATGGTCTTATTGATTTGTCATCTGCAATAGACTTTCTAGGTGATGCGGTGGAAAGTGGTGCGGCTGGTAAAATAGCCGAGCTATTTAGGGCCCAGTTATATCTGATTGGTAAAGATGTGATTGCCACGACTGACTTTATATTTAATAGCTTTGAAAACCTAGGTGGCGGACTTGAGGCGTCAACCACGGCAACCACTGAATTTATAGGTCAAGCATTTCTAAATATAATACCAAACATACGCACATTAACTCAGGTTATAACCGTTGAGATTGCAGCGGCAATAGATAAGCTTGGCGCTTACGGTGCTGCGGTTGAGGATAGCTTAAACCCATTTGATGATGTTAGTGTAGACCAAGCTCGCGGCCAGTTTGATAGGGCTATTGCGCAGATTGACGAGGTTAGAGAGTCGGCAATACAATCTATATTTGATCAAAGGCAAGTTGAGCAGCAAGCTCAAGGTCAAAGATTGGCAGAAGCTGACGCTATAATTAAAAAATACAAAGAAGAAAGGGAGGCTAGAAAGCTATCGCTCAGTGATGGCTCTATAGGTGGCAACAACAACCAAGCTGTAAACACAGGTGGCGACACTAGCAATCAAGACGATTCGGCGTTTCAAGCGAAAATAAACAGGGAAAAACTTGTTACTCAGCAGCTGCAAGAGGAAATAGCAGCAAGGCGTGCACTTCTAAATGGGGAGATAAATCAGCGCCAACTAGATGAAGAGTTAGCGCTTCAAGAGGTTTATTACGGCTATGAAGCTAGACGCGCAGCAATACTTGAAAATGAAACAATCACAGCAGAGCAGCGCAATGAATTACTTGCAACATTGGCAGAGCAAGAGCTACTTGCTGAGCAGGCCAAGCTTGATGCTATAAACAGCGCAACAGAATCATCATTGAATGATAGGCAGGCAATGCAGGAGGCTTACAGTCAATCAGTGCAAGCTCTGCAAATGCAAACCTTTAGTAACGCTACTGCATTGTTAAATTCATTAAATTCCGAATCAAAAGCGGCAGCGTTGATAGGGATAGGCATTCAAACAGCAACGGCTTTTGCCGCAAACTCAGCGGCAACAGCTAGCGCAGCAACTCTAGCCTATGCCTCGCAGTTAATACCTGGTGATCCAACGTCAATAGCCCGCGCATCAGCAGCGGCAGCAAAGGCAACAGCGCTGGGGAATGTAAACGGCTCTTTAATATTGGCATCTGGTGCGGCGAAAGGATTTGGAGCGCTTGGCGGTGGCGGGGGCGGAAGCCCATCAACAGGTGGATCATCTGGTGCATTAGCTGAGTCACCAACACCAAGAGCGCAAACTGCTAGTGACACGCAAAGCTCTAGGCGAGTTATTGACTTGCGAGGTTTCGACAATGGCGGGTATTTAACTAAAGAGCAATTAACTGAGCTACTATCGGGTGACGATGATGTTATAATTGCTAGCAACAGCGGTCAACAGCAAGGCGCAAGGGTGGGCTTAATCAATGGCTGATAATAACGTAATACCATTATCTAATATTTTTGTATTGGGTGATAATACATCTGGCAGTGGTGTTTGTAAAAGCATCCTTGGCTTTAGAAGTGTGCTGCCAACCTCAACGGTGACTGGAGATAACGAAGATGCACAGTATCCATTTATTAACTCGCTAGATTATCGAGATAACACACAGTACAGCCCATCGATTGAGAGCGGCAGTGTAACTATTGAGTTTAGGCAAGCGGCTAATGTTGAGCTTGATTACTTGGGTATAGCAATTCACAACGGTAAAACAGCGGGTTTAACTGGCTTTCTAGAGCTGCTAATAAACGGCGTTTGGACTGTTGTTGCTAATTTCACCCCATTAGGTGACTTAAAAACAATCTGTGAAAAGTTTGATTTACAATCAAGCCAGCGTCAAAGGCTAACACTAAACTTCACTAGCAAGCTTTACATAGGCACTATTTATTTAGGTAAGTCGTGGCAGTTTAGCCGCATGCCTAATGAAGGTTTTACACCAGCAAATTCTAATAACATTGACGAGGTGGTAGGCTTTCAGTCTAACACCGGTCAATTCATTATCTCGCGCAGAAAACAAGTAGGCTACGCTCAAAGCGGGGCGTTTGACTTTATAGCGTTTGATGAGATTAATGTTGAGTACATTGATTACATGAATCATGTAAAAGATGGAAAGCCGTTCTTTATGAAATGGGATGTGAACGTTAATCAAAATATATTCGGCCAACATGCAAGCCCTAACAACTTACGAGCGCCAAGCTATACCAGCGCAAATACTGCAACGTTTGATTTTGAAATGGTGGGTTATAACTAATGTCATTTAACACACTAAAATCACAGCATGGTACACGGCTAATTCAAGCTGTGGCAATCTACCCAAATGCATGTAAATACTCAGTTGATGATGCTATTAAAAAAGGTGTTTGCACTAACTCTGGCGCAACTTTAAACGATGCATATACAGGAGTTATGCCAATATCTGAGGGTGCTTGCTCTGATGTTTTATTTTTCACTGGCGCTAATCCTTACGCGATAACTGGAAATAATGAAATAATCAAAGTTACTGTTGATAGCGATACGCAAATAACAATAGTTTCACGCGGTCAGTTTGGCACAGCGGCTAGTGATATTGATGCCGGCTCAGAGCTTAGAGTTATACATAGTGGTGAGGCTGATGGGTCTTGTCGAGGATACCCGCAGAGGCCGGATGGCAAAGGCTGCTCTAATAGCGATAGTTTTGATCGAGATGTTACAAGAGAGTTTTTATTTACTGATGTTCAGTTGGTTTCTGGTGAGGTCTACTATAACGGATTGAACTCAATTGCACACAGCCCGTCAAAACTAAAGCCTAGCCTTGAAATGGCAAAGAATGCAACTGTAAGCGTTACCATACAGGATAATGAAGATGGCGACCAATACGCTGTGCCATATCCTGAGCGCCGCACAGATAAGTCGACATTACTTCGCAAGCTACAAGCTCGTACTGGTGGTTATTTAAGAAACAGACGCATGATAGTTTACTCAGGGTTTACGGTTAATAATGTTTTTGATCCTGCAAACTGTATATCTCGCGAATATATAATTGATGATTTCAATATCAGCAATAGTGACTCGGTAAGCATTAAAGGCGTTGATCCATTAATGCTAGCAGAAGAAGCAAAGGCCAAAACTCACGATGTAAGCGCAGGCTCACTACTTGCTGATATAACTGATACATCAACTCAAATAACACTAAAAAACGCACTGCTTGATGAGTACGGTGTAGATACTGAGATCGGCACAGTAATTATTGACTCTGAATTGATTGATTACACCGTTAACGACTCAGCGGCTGGCATTCTTGATATTGTTAGTCGCGGCGTTGCTGGAAGTGAGCAAAAAGACCATAAAATTAACGCGTCTGCTCAAAAGTGCTTAGTGCTAAATAACTTTAATCCTGTGCAAGAAATTGTAAATATACTGCAATCACGCACGTTGATAGAGTCTCGTTTTTACGATGATTACACAGATGTTATTGCTACCGTGCCAAATAACGCTGGTACTGTTTATGTAACAAAGCCTGAGAGTGTTAAAAACTTTATAAACACAATTATACGAAGCTGGGCGGAAAACAATATCAGCCTGTACTTCGATGAGCTTAAAAAGAAAATACGCATAAAGGCGGTGGGGGATTTTGAGCAGCAACCAGTAACGCTAACTGATGTTGATTTGTTGATTGATAGTGTGAGGATTGATAATAAGTACGAAGATCAAATCACACGAGCATCAATTGGATTTGCACCTTTTGACGCTAGTAAAAAAACCGATGATGAAAACAGTTCAATTATTTTTCAGTCTATTAATATCGGCACTGAGTCAATTGGCACTTTAGAGCCTCAAGAAGAAAAAACCTTTTATACTAAATTTCTAACTGATAGCGATATTGATGTGAGCATTGCTGTTGGCGGCATATCAAGGCTGGCAAATATAAACACAAAACCGCCGCAGGAGTATGTATTTACAATAGACTACGAAAAATACGGTGATGTGGTAGGTGGAAATGTGGAAGAGGGCGAAATAATAAACGTAACTACCGAGCTATCTATTGATGATGACGGTCAACCACTATCACAAAACTTGCAAATACTCAGCATTAAAGATGATATGAAAGATAAGCGAGTTACAGTTACAGCGATAACTTATCAAGATGTTATAAATGAAGATAGCTTTGATTTTATAATTGATGAAGATAAAGAGAATTACATTCTTAGTGATGAATACGCACCTACCGAGCCGGGCGAATACTTAATATTTATAGCGTCCAATGTAACTATTGGTGCAACAAGCGTGGATAACCCAGCTTTTACAACTGGCGATCAAGCTGCTGGCGTTACATTTAAAATAGTGCATAGAGGGCAAATACTCGCTGCTGGTGGTGATGGGGCTGATGCAGGTGATGCTTTCGTTCCAAGGGATGTGCCAGAATTAGATCGGTCAGTTAGCTTTTCTGGCGGTGATGGTGGTGATGCGTTAAGTATAACAGTACCAACCACGATAGACGTATCTCAAGGTGTTATATACGCAGGGGGTGGTGGAGTGCCTAGCGGGGTTAGCGTTGCAGACAACAGAAGAAAACCACCGCTAGCAACAGGCGGTAATGGCGGTTCAGGCGGACAAGGTTATGTTGGTGGGTCTGGTGGTCTTGGTGGGGTGGCTGAAATCGAATTTACGATAATTGATAATGGTTCAGCTGGGGTTGATGGGTCAAGAAGCTCTCCCGGCTCACTTGGATCACTAACTGCTGGTGCTTGGGGTGAGGATGGTGACTCACCTCCTGATTTGGCTGCTGCTGGCAAATCAGGCTATGCAATACGCAGCAACGGAAACAGTGTTATAATCACTGGTGATAACAATGCAACTATACGCGGACAGAGAGATTTTTAATTATGGCTTTACAATCTTTTACAGTATCAATTGGCGCTCTAAAAGACGTCAATAACAATGATAAAAATTACGTGAGTGGTGAGGCAATTTATGTAAAAACCATTGGTGGAACATTTGCGCCAATATTTAGAGACTTAGCTGGAACTTCTGAGATAGCGCAGGATGGACTGGCCAATCAGACCAATGTTGAAGGTCAATTTACTTTTTTTGTTGAAGCTGGTGATTATATTCTGGAGTATCAAAACCAATCAACTCCAGTAACAATTGCCGGAGCTGATTACTTTAATAATCGAGTCGAGGAAACCGTAAATCAAATAATTATCGACACATCCACCTCTCGGGGATTCCGTGTTGTAGGTGATTTTGCAAGCGGGTTTACTTATGAGCTACCAAATGATGTTGCGGTTGATGCAAGTGGTAATTATTGGGCTTACGCAGATGTTAATGCGCTGCCTGTTGTTATAACTGCTGGCACGACACCAAGCTCACCAACTTACACGCAAGTAACATTTAACCAAGCATCTGGCGTAACAACTACAGCAGGAATTAACGCGCAGCAATTCATTGACAACTTTGAATTGAA